>Ga0114966_10000445_pt1 | contig 40037 bp, 48 predicted proteins | sample M_130207_XF_Meta_FD_87029 | JGI IMG/M metagenome (GOLD analysis project Ga0114966, IMG submission 87029) | Freshwater microbial communities from Lake Montjoie, Canada to study carbon cycling - M_130207_XF_MetaG | ecosystem: Environmental > Aquatic > Freshwater > Lake | place: Lake Montjoie... | reverse complement strand
TAAACTCAATTATATGTGGGTTTGATAAAATGTAATCAGTGTGAAATATTAACATTTTTTCTGTTGAATTATAGTCTAATTTAGTTTCATAAAAAGAACACATTTTATAATATATTATATTATATTATTTAAAATAAGATATTTTTAAGTAATATTTAAAGTAGTTTTAAAGGCGTTTGAAATGAAAAAAGGTGTAAAATATTAAACTTTATATAACAATCAATATACTCATTAAATAAGTTTATACATTTTCTTCGTTGTTGTGAAGATAACAAATCTGTCAGGTTATCAACCTTTATATATATTTATAAATCTATTTATAAATATTTATTGTATAATTGTAAAATATAGTTATGGAAAAAGAAGAAATAACTAATGATTTTAATAAAGAATTTAATAGTTGTTATTATTCTAGTTTTGTTTTTATAATTAATTTATTAGTCGCATATTATTATGAATATTATTTTTATTCTACTATATTTGCTTTATTATTTACAACATCAATTATATATCATTCAACTTACACTATATATACAAATATATTAGATAAAATAGCAATATGCCTAATTGTTTTTTATGGCGGTTGGTTATTTTATGATAAAATGATTACAAGATGTAACTCTTATATTACTAATTCAATTATCATTTTTATTGTAACAACGTTTTTATTAACAATTTACTTATATTTTTATGGGTATTTGTATAGTAATTATTGTTTTTGTGAAGATAATATAATTGCTAATTATTACCATTCTTTTTTACATGTTTTATCATCACTAGGTCATATTTGTATCATAATTTTATAAATAAAGTAACAACTATTTATGTTTGTTATCACTCATTTTTGGAGGAAACTTGCGTCGAACTTCTTCCAAATGATTTCCGCAACGCTTAAAGAAATTATTTAATGCGGTTGGCTCTGCTCCTGTTACCATATCATCTGGTATAAAAGTATCATTACCTTTTTTAAAACAAAGCATAACTGGTATTCCATTCACCATTTTTTTGCTTTTCAAAAAAGAATAAAAATCAAAACTTTTGTCAACATCTATATCGCCACATATTACTTCTTCTGGCGAGGTGGCAAAAAAAGCATGAACTACTGGTTCTATTGTTTTACAAGGTCCACACCATGTAGCGCCTAATTTTAAAATAATTAAACCTGTGTTATGTTTTAAAAGATTAAAGAATGACTCTCTATTTGCTATTTCAGAAATAACAGTTTTTTTCATTTTATACTATTGTAAAATATTTATTATGACCATATTTTAACTCGTCTAGATTAGAGATATGGTGAATTATTTAATATAATATTTAAAAAAATTGAATTTAAATATTATGATTATTATTAGACTATAAAAACAACATGGAAGAACAACAAAGTCAAAATATTAGCGAAACCGTCATTAACGTAACTGAGACGAAGAAAAAGAATATTGTCAAACCAAAAAAGTCTAAAAAAATCGTTAAAATTGAAGAGGACGATAATACAAATATTGATAATGTTGCTAATATTGATATACAAAATACAAGTGGGTTAGAATATTTACAAACAATAGAGAATAATTCTGTCGACTTAATATTAACCGACCCTCCATATATTATATCGAAAAACACAGGTATGAATGAACACTATAACAACGTGAAACACAACGAAGAAAATAATATAGAATTTGTTAAAACAGATGAAGAATGGGAAATTTATAAAATGGAAAATGATATAGATAACGATGAAAATAAAGAAAAGTTTATTAAATACGGTTCTATTTATGGTAAAAAATATTGCGTTAAAACCGATTATGGCGAATGGGATAGTGAATTTACGATGGAACAATTAGAAGAATTTATTAGTGAATATTATAAAAAATTAAAAAAGGGAGGAACAATAATCATATTCTTTGACATATGGAAAATTTCGTATTTAAAAGATTTATTAGAAAAATATAAATTCAAGCAGATTAGATTTATAGAATGGATCAAGACGAATCCGCAACCACTAAATAGCTCAGTAAATTATTTAACAAACTGTAGAGAAATAGCGTTGTTGGGCGTTAAGGGTGGAAATCCTACGTTTAACAGCAAGTATGATAAAGGCATTTATGAGTATCCATTACAAGGGGGTAAAAATAGATTTCATCCAACACAAAAAAGTTTGTTATTATTTGAAGAATTGGTAAAAAAACACACAAATGAAAATGATATAGTATTAGATACATTTTTAGGTTCAGGAACAACAGCAATAGCGTGTAAGAATACAAAACGAAAATTTAAAGGATGTGAAATATCAAAAGAATACTTTGACAAGACTATTGAAATAATGGCATTATAAATATGTAATATCAAAATTGTCTTTAAATAACTCTAAAAGGTCTTCGAACGCCCACCTAAACTTTATACAATCTCTGTGTTTATGAACTTGAAATTCGCCAATTGATTTTTCATTTATTTTTATTGTGGCGCTCTCATTCCATGTTTTTTTTAATATATTGTGATTAAAGTTTATAACGTAATCATCCCAATTGATATTTTGTTTTAGCCGTATAAACAGCAACGTATTTTCTTTTTTATTGTAATATAACACAGGTGTATCAAAAGTATTTATTAAATACTCATTTAATAAATGGTTCAGGTTTTCTTGAATAAATATTTTTATGTTTTCTAAGTCGATTGATAGATCGATATCAAAATATTCGCAAAAGCGTTTTTTTGTTGGTTGCCCAATGATTTGGGGACACACCTTTCCTTTTTTGTTTTTAGATGTTTTTGCGCTGAGTTTGATTTCCTTGTCTGTTTTCCCCATAAAATCACAAGGGTTTCCACCTTTTGCAGTATGAATAATATCGTGTGGAAATACATCCTTGAAGTTACTTATTCTGCTCTGTAATTTAACAGCTTCTTCGATACTGTATTTGTAATTTCCGTCATACTCGATACCAAATAACAAGCAAATCGCCTTTTCAAATATTTTTCCCAAGTCTTCCGTTAGCACCTTTTGTTTGATTGATTTGGATTCTTCCATTTTGAGTTATTATATTATTTTAAAATACTACTTCTAAAAGTATTTCAATTTTTTTCATTATCAGTCATTTCTTTAAATACTAAAAATATATATTTATGTTTTGTCTATAACTACCTCTTTTGCTATTTTTTTAATAATTTTATTTTCATAACAGTCATTATCTATATCAGGTCCACCTCCCATCGATTCAAGAACTATCTTATTATATTCGTCAGATTTATGCGAGTTACTATATACACATTCAGGGTTTTTTGCTTTCCACTCGGGTATTAACTTACAATTTTTATGAGCGATGTGTTTGATAGCCTGTTTTAATTTTATATTTTCTTCGTTTTCCTTTTCCCACTTATTTTCATCTTTAATATACAAAACATCTCGTTTGGAATCACTGCAATGAACAGGTCTTTTTGTAATATCAAGCTGTTTAAGACTCTTAACAATAATACTTGATAATCCATCAACGAAACCCAATTTGCCAACATTTTCTAGATCTGAAATCTGTAATTTGAGAGAATCTACAAAGTCGGTGATGTTCATAGCATCCTTACACGTTTCGTTTAAAAAAAGTTGTAAATTGAATGTTTTATTGTTGCTATTTACATTACTATTTGAAATATTATTAATTCCATTTTTGTAAATTTCAATAACTTGTTGTTGTAGTTGATTATTTTGATTTAAAAGTTTAACAATAATATCATTTTTATTTTCATTTTCTGTTAGCAAGATGTTTTTCTCACTATGATGGTTATTTTGTTTATGGTCATCGGAATCATACATACATATTTTTTTGTGATTATAGAGGCTTTGTCTATGTGTATAATCTCTACCACATTCGCAAAAGTAGCACTTTTTGGCACTTTTTGGTAAGTATTGGTAAGTATTTTGATGTTTCTGTGTCAATAAATGACGTTCGTATTGCCATTTCTTAGAGCATTTAAAGTTACATTTTTCGCACAAATATTCAGACAACTTTTCACAACTTTTTTTGTAAGTCATTTGTAAGTATTTATATACTTACACAAAAAGTGCCTAAATTGTTTTTTAATTAAAAACACATTTTTTTTAAAATTTATCGTCACAAAAAATAAATTATTTTTTTTGTGACGAGATGCTAATTTTCAATTATGCAGCGAACGCATCCTTTTTCTGGAATCTATATAGGGGTTTTCAATTTTGGACATTTTTTTTGTCCATTTTTGAAATCCCGAAAATACTTTTGAAAAAAATATCGATAAGTACACACCTTACTGAGAATCTAATATATTAATTTTAATATACTTTTTGAAACGAAACTAGTAACAATTATTTGAAAAATATATTTTTTTTGAAAATTAGAGTTTGTTTATATAAAATATAAAATATTTAGAATTATACATTTTATAATTATACAGTTAGAAATGAATATTAGTAATCATAACCCAACTATTGTTACTATGTTTTATGATATAAGAGAGAAGGAAACAAATAATGTAAGTTCTATTAAAAAGTTTAATACATACTTTGAATTAGCCAAACAGTTTATATTAAAGTTACCATATAATTTAATAGTATTTACAAATGACGACAATTGTATCGAATTGGTTAGCAATGAGAGAAAACTTTTACAAAATAAAACATATATATGTAAAAAAAAATTAGAAGATACATATTACTTTAAGTATTTTAATAAATTACTTGAATTACAGCAAAATTATAGTATAATAAATGGAAATATGGAAAAAGATACACCTATGTATATTATTTTAAATAACAATAAATTTGATTTTATGGAGACATCAATTCGGTTAAATCCATTTAATAGTTCTCATTTTATTTGGATGGATTTTGGTGTTAATCATGTTGCATTAAATACTGAAAAAATACATGATTGGATTCATAAAATACCAGATAAAATTAAACAGCTATGTATTAACCCTTATATTGAAAACGTTGAAGACATATATATGTTTCAATATATATATCATCATACAGCAGGTGGATTATTTTCAGGGTCTAAATATAATTTGCTACGTTATTCTGAATTGTTTCAAAAAAAAACACAACAAATATATGATGAAAATTGGTATCAATTAGACGAAGTTGTTATGACTATTGTTCAAAAAGAAAACCCTGAATTATTTGATTTTTTTTATGGTGATTATCAAGGAATAATATCAAATTATTTATACCCTATACATAATATTGATTTAATATTAACGTCTTCGCAAAAATATATTGATTATAATAAAACAAAGGAAGCGTATGATATTTTATGTTATTGTAATAAGTATTTTGAATGTAACTTAAAGAACGAACTTATTTATGTTTTTTTACAACAACATATTATTGTAGATTACTATAATAACAATAAATTACTAATTGAACAAGTCGTATGTTTAATTAATTTACTAAAACAAATAGACAAAGATAGAATAATGAGTTTATTAGATTTTAATAAAACCAATATTGATTTTTATGATAATAAAAATACTATTATAGACAATTAAGTTTTACCGTTTCAAATATTCAGTTCGATAATTAAAATAACAAAAACGATGAAAATATACGTAGCCCTTATTACAAGAAATTGTAATATGATTTGATGTGGAATCAACCTTCTTTTTACACATCGCGCATTCTTTATGTAGATAATCCATGATGTATGTAAAAAGATAATATCTTTATTATCTTTTTATTATTTTGTTAAAATATTTGTTTCATTCATGAAAAGAAACTTTTGGCGAACAGTTACGTCTGCAGCGTCATCGCCTTTAATTAAATCATTTGTTAATTTTATGAAAGTATAATAGTTTCTACCCTTATTAAAATAATCGAACAACATACTTTTTACGTCTATAGTTTGTAAATAATCATTATAATGTGTTTCTATTAAAACAACATGATAATAATAATATAAAATTGCTGCTATTGAAACTTCAGTTATTGTTTCATTTAAATGTACGTCGGTTCCATTTATTTTTTTAGTTAAAATATAATCTTTTATAACAGACAGTAAAAATTGCGTTTGTTTATTGTCACAACAATCTTCAATTAGATCATAATTTTCTTGTAAATCGTTGTCTTTTAATGCCGTTTCGATAATATTTTTGTAAAAATTATTATAAAATTTTATACATCGAATTATAAATGAATCGTCCATTATAAATAATAAAATATTATTATTTATTGTCTTCAATAAATTGTTCTAATTCGACAATATCAATATAAGGTAATTCAACATGTGATTCCCAAAAATACTTACAATAAGCCCATACAAAATCGCAGTCCGCTTTGTACCAATCGTTATGTTCCTTTGTCAAACCCTTATATAATTTTTCTGGTAACAAATGAAGACTTTGAAACGGCAATACATAAGACAATTGAACTATTGGTGATACAGCCGACGAGTCATTTTTACTAATAAATTCAGTATTGAAATATGGAACATAATGAATCAAATCTGTTAATAAAGGTGGATAATTATATTTATAACACCATCTCCAATCAGGGCAACCACTAGTGTAATATTTCATAGTCCATTCAAGACCCTCCAAATAGTTGACACATATTTGTTTTTTTCTCTCTTCTGTGATTTCTATATCAAACAAACTTTTATAATATCTTTCTTCCCAACCTGACTTAAAAGGATTAATATATTTTTCCGTTTGTCTTTCATATGTAGGTATTGCTTCAAATTTTTTCATTTTATTCTGAGGTGTATCATCAGGTAAGTAGTTTTTCTCTCTTCTATCCCGTTGTTTCATTTCTTGTTTTATATTGTCATGTTCCACCGCAGACAAAAATTGTATTAATTTTCTAACATTTTTCCAATATATTTTTTTTCCATCTGTAAGATTTTCGTCGGTACAACCAATCGTTGCCTTATATGCGTTAATCATTTTATCAACTCCACCGGTTCGAATATTGATAGACGGAAAATGCGGCATAAAATCATTACCTAAGAAAAAGCAAATAAAAATATAATCGTATACTCTATTTTTTTGTTGCTCTGTAGTTAATTCCAAATCATTATTCATAGTTGTAGTAATGGTTTTTGCTAGTTCTGGAATATCCAATAAATAAGTTGAATTTGGTTCTAATTCGCTATTGATTGATTGAATAAAATGGGGCGTTTCTCTGAATAAATAAATTTGTTTAGTAATGGGCAAATGATTAATGGAAAGCATAATAAGATCAGCATCTAATCCATAAATAACAGTATTTGTATCTGAGTGTAAATCAGGATAATCCCGTATATATTGAAATAATTTGTGCTCTCCTTCACCAGAATAATCACTTGTAGATATAATAATATTTTGTAAATTATACTTAATTGGGTCAATAAAATAACTAGTGATTTTTTGATTTAGTTGGCTCATAAATTTGGTTCCTGGTGTGATCGCAGTAGTGTTCCATGGGTCCGTTTGTTTGTCTTTAAATATAGATTTACTAATATTTGTTTGAAAAATAGATTTATAACGTCTTTCACGTTGTTGTTGTAATTTAGCAACTGGCGCAACGCCATCAAACGCAATAAATATACAATTATCTGGTTTTAATAATGATATATACTCATCTATTTTTGAACACACATTTTTAATAATAGTATTAGCGTCTGTATCATCCAGTTTAGTGAAATCAATATTATGAACAGCATCATAAATAATTGAGTTACAATCCAAATAAAGATTATTTATTTGGATAGTATTAGATTGTAGTTTTTTAATGATTTCAGGGTGATTTTTAACGATGTAAGAAAAATAACTAGGTATTCCCATTTTGTATTAATATGGTAAGATGTTTTTAATATAATATTACAATTAAAGATATAATATTACAATTAAAGATATAATATTACAATTAAAGATATAATATTACAATTAAAGATATAATATTATAATTAAAATACATAAATAAGTTAATAATAATAATATAAGTATGATTTATATCATAACATTTATTATATTTTGTTTTGGCGTATATATTGTAAAAAATATTAGTGTGTTTAAATCATTATATCGTATATATAAAAAACTAATATTTCCAAAGAAATATACAATTCCTAAATTGTCACAATATGAATTTCCTTTACCACCATTTCCGAATACGTGGTATCCAATCTGTTTAACTTCAGAATTAAAGAGAAATACGTTACGTAAAGAAAAAATAGCAGGTAGAGAATTTATATTATATAGAAGCAATAATAATGTTGCTCAAGCAATTTCAAAAAATTGTTCTCATATGGGAGTAGAACTAGTCTATGGTCATGTTGAAAATGATTGTGTTGTATGTCCTTTTCATCATAAATGTAATAAACCAAATATGGATACAAGTGATGAAATATATTTTATTGAAGAAGTGAATAATGTAATATTTATATGGATAAGTAATTTGCGGAATGAAAAACCAGAAATTTCTGTAACAGAATTGATGAAACAATACACCTCTCAAGAAAAATATATGTTTTCTTTTTCAATTTTTAAGAGAATAGTTGGCGGTAGTTTAGTCGATTATGCGGAACATTTACTAGATAACAATCATACACTATATATTCATGGTGTTCATATTGATACGCAACATACATTAATTAATTTATCAAAGCATTCATTTAATATTAAATTTAAAATAAAAGATAGTTATCTTACACCGAATTTTACATACATAACACCTACTTTTGGGTTTATAGAATATACTGAAAATATAAAAGTTTATATTATGTTTGTAATAAGAGATGTTGGTTGTATTGAAATGATTATCTTGCCTAATGGCAACAGTATAAAAGATATTTTATATAGTTTTATGGGTTCTTTATACACATTTCTTGATTTCTCTGACGAATCTGCGTTTTTTTCAACAAAAGCACATAATATACGAAATTTATTATCAAATGAAATAGAACTTTACAATTTTAGAAAATGGTTTAAAAATACATTTTATGAACAGAGACAAATAGAAAATTTTGAAAAAAATAAAATAGAATTTTTAAATAAAAAAGAACTTCATGATTGGTAATATTTCTTAGTTCATAATTTAGTTAAATGATATAAATGATATAAATAATAGTATATTAAAAATATATAAAATGAATAAAGTTGAACTTTTAAAAAAATGTAAGGAACTTGGTATTAAAAAGTGTAGTTCTAAAAATAAAACGCAATTAATAGAATTAATTAATAGTGTTTCTAATGTTAAAATAGTAACAAATAATGCGATAACACCAATTATTAAAAATGATTCAAATTCTTATTCAAAAATCAAATTTATCGATTTATTTTGTGGAATTGGTGGGTTTCATCAAGCATTAAAAAATATGAATGGCGACTGTGTATTTGCCTGCGATATTGATGAAAATTGTCGTAAAACATATGAGCAAAATTATGGAATAAAACCTAGAAGTGACATAACAAAAATTAATGTTGATGAAATACCTACATTTGATATATTGTGCGCTGGATTTCCTTGTCAGCCTTTTAGTAAGGCGGGATTCCAAAAGGGGTTTGGTGATGACCGTGGAAATTTATTCTTTAATATTTGCGACATCGTAACGCGTCATAAACCTAAATATTTATTATTAGAAAATGTTAGAAATTTATCGTCTCATGATGAAGGAAATACTTGGAAAGTAATATATGAAAATATTGACAAAATGGGTTATTACACATATAAAATGCCTGTAATATTAAATGTGTTACATTTTAACATTCCTCAAAATCGTGAGCGTGTTATTATAATGTGTAAAAGAAAGGATTTAGGTGAGTTGCCGTTGTTACCGGATATTCCAAAAAACCCCAAATCAAATTTGTCAAAACATATAAAGGATTTTATTTGTAGTAACACCGAAACATCTCAATATGTGATTGATGGAAAAATGAAAGATGTTGAAAAAGTATGGGATTCATTTATAAAAATATTAATTCAAAATAAGGTTAATATGCCAAAATTTCCCATTTGGACTGACTGGTGGGATAACAGTTTTGAATCAAACAATCCCTTTTATGTAAAATATACATCATGGATTGACAAAAATAGAGAATTCTTTAATGATAATAAATCCATTTTGGAAAACTGGCTAACCATATCAAGAGCAAAGACAACCTGGTTTGGTGCCGTAAGAAAATTTGAATGGCAAGCAGGCGATATTTTGCCAAATGATGGAATGAATACTGTTCTATGGTCAGCACGTGGTTCAGGTATTAGAGTAAAACGTTGTGATTACATACCGACTTTAGTAGCGATGTCTATGATACCGGTGTATGGTCCTGAAAGTCGTAAATTGTCGCCTAGAGAATTATTAAGATTACAATCATTTCCAGACACGTTCCAATTTAATGAAAAAAAAATATATAAACAAGTTGGGAATTCAGTAAATGTAAAAATGATAGAATGTTGTGCTAGATTTTTAATGTTAAATGAAAATTTATTTTTAAACTACTAGACAAAATGTTCAATATAGTAAATATTTTTTACTAAATAGCAATTTAAAACTCTGTTTGAAATAGTATTGTCAGAAGATATACTAAGAATATTTCAGCAACAAATATAGAGAAAAAATGTAAAATATGCGTGGCTAATTTATGATAATCAGGTGGTAAATCAGAAAGTTTTACCATATCATCCTCTATTACTTTTAATATGTCATACATCTTAATTCCAAAAATAATTACAAGCGCTGCTTCAACACCTTTAAGAAGAACTCGTAAATGAATACCATCGTCAAACTTAGATAGAAAACTAACCATTATATATACTATCAATTAAAAAAAATAAATAGTTATATTTTTAATTAAATTAATTAAATTAATATATAATAGATAAAGAGAATGAGTGAAAATACAAATAATAAGCATATCAAAAATAACAAACCAGAAATAAAGAATATGGATACATCATCACTACAGGTTGTTAATAAAAAGGTAGATTTTTTTAAAGATATTATACAAAAAACATTATTACACGTTCAAAAACATAAAACATTAGATATTTTAGGAGTTAATGATGTTAGTATTTGTATAGAAAGATTAGCAGAAATAAATAAAAAAATTAAGGAACTATCAAATGATTCGCAAAACGTAAATGCTGATGTAGTTATAAATAATTTACAAACAATAAATAATGAGTTATCATCTTTAATTAAGAATTACGGCACAGATAATTTAGAAGATTTATTAATGATATGTTTTGGTAATACTAATAAACTATCAAATAATGATTTTGAAACGTTAAAATTAGATTTATTAAAAAAATATTTCCACCCCACAGGTTATAAAATAATAAATAAAAAAGATGAAAAAAATAAGAAAAATATTGATGAAAGTAAATTTGATGAAACAGTAAAAAACCTAGATTGTTTTGATGTAATTTCCAATTTTAAACAGTTTCATATGAAAGTATATGGTATTAAGGTTTATATAAATAACGTAAATATGAATAAAAGTTTATTAGTTTATGGGATATTAGATGATATAATAATTGATTTTTTAAGTAATAAATTTATAATAACGAAACAAAAACAAATAAATGAAAATGTTCCCAAAGACGTAAATTTTAACACAGAAACATTTAAAAAGTTTATTTCTTCATTAACCCTAAAAGATTATTTAATAAACAACACTCATATCGAAATTTTTAGTAAATTTGCTGGTTGTATAAGTCAAATAAATTTATTAAAACAAAAAACTATTTCTCAAATGGTTAAGGATTTCATTTCAGATGACTTATACCTAAAACGCTCAACCTTAATACAATTATTAATAAAATCTGAAAACTATGAAAACCAATATTTAGCATATTTACTATATGATATTCTCTCTAATGATTCAAATGGAAGTGTTGATACAGAGGAACAAACTATTTTATTTGATAGTTTTCCTTGGCAAATAAAGCAATATTTTAAAAATGCTATGAAGAAAACAATCCAATATACAAATGAGTTATCTAATTTCGAAATAAATAAAATACCTATTGAGCAACAAATTTGCCTTTTAAAAGCAGATGATAATGTGAAAGAAAAGGCTATGACAAAATTAAAAGAGGTCAAAGCAAAATCAGAAGATTCTGGTTCAAAAGCCAGACAATATTTGGATGGTTTATTAAAGATTCCTTTTTGTATTTACAAACGGGAACCAATATTAAATTTAATGGAAAGTATTAGATGTAAATTTAAAGAAATATACAAAATTCAAAATATAGGCAATAAATTATCAATTCCTTTAAAAGAAAATTATACTAGTATCGAAGTAATAAAATACGTAAAACTAATAAATGAACATTTAAATACTTCTAACAGTATTGAAACAAATATGAGTACTTTAATAAAATATATTAAAGAATGTGACAAGAGTTCAGCAATAACAAATACAATAAAAATAAACAATATTTTAACTACACACAATTTAGATTCATTAAAAATTAAATATTCTGGTAAAAAAAAATCAGACTTACAATTAGATATACAAAAATTGTTAGAAAAGTGTAGCCATTATCATAATGAAGTATTTGTAGTTATAAACAATACACTAAAAAGTCAAGAGATTAGTAGTCCAAAATCAAACAATATAAATAATGATATAAAAAAAGTATACAATAAATTAACGGAAATTAAAGACTACATGACAAACGTTAAAAATACATTAAATAAAGCAGTTTATGGTCATGAAAAGGCAAAAAAACAAATAGAAAGAATAATTGGTCAATGGATAAATGGTGAACAAGACGGTTACTGTTTTGGGTTTGAGGGTCCTCCTGGTGTAGGAAAAACTTCTCTCGCAAAGAAAGGTTTATCTGATTGTTTAAAAGATGAAAATGGAAATAGTAGACCTTTTGCTATGATACAAATGGGTGGTGATTCTAATGGGAGCACAATACACGGTCACAACTATACTTATGTTGGTTCCACATGGGGGTCAATTGTTCAAATATTAATTGATAAGAAATGTATGAATCCAATTATTTTTATAGATGAAGTAGACAAAATAAGCAAGACAGAACACGGTAAGGAAATTGTAGGGATATTGACACATTTATTAGACCCAGCACAAAATGATTGTTTTCAAGATAAATATTTTACAGGAATAAATTTAGATTTATCAAAAGCGTTATTTATATTGTCGTATAATGACGTGGAAGCAATAGACAAAATTTTACTAGATCGTGTTCATCGTATAAAATTTAGTAATTTATCTTTGGAAGACAAGTTAGTAATTTCAAAAACTCATATATTACCAGAGGTGTATAAAAAAATGGGCTTGGAAGAAATGATATTTTTCGATGACGAAATTTTAAAGTTTATAATAGAGGAATATACAGGTGAATCAGGAGTTAGAAAATTAAAAGAAATTTTATTTGAGATAGTTGGAGAAATAAACCTTGATATTTTAAAAAATAGCGAAAATGCTTGCGACTTTCCTATAAATATTACTATAGATGATATAAAAAATAAATATTTTAAGGACAAACACGAAGTAAAACATAAAAAGATTCATAATGAAAGTATGATAGGAATAATTAATGGTCTTTGGGCAAATTCATTAGGTAAAGGTGGTGTAATACAAATTCAAGCCAATTGGCGCCCGAGTGACAAATTCTTAATGCTTCATTTAACAGGGTTACAAGGTGATGTCATGAAGGAATCTATGAATGTGGCTCTAACTCTTGCTTGGAATTTAACACCATTAGAGAGAAAAAACGAGATTTGGGATCAGCAAAACCATAGTGTAAATGGAATTCATATACATTGTCCTGAAGGTTCTGTTCCAAAAGATGGACCTAGTGCTGGAACAGCCATAACAAGTACTCTCTATAGTTTATTTAACAATAAAAAAATAAAACATGACATAGCTATAACAGGTGAAATTAGTTTGGATGGTTTTGTTACAGAAATTGGTGGTTTAGATTTAAAAATATTAGGAGGAATAAAGGCGGGAGTTAAAGAATTTCTATATCCAGTAGAAAACTTGAAAGATTATACTACATTTATGGATAAATATAAAGATAGTGAGTTAATAAATGGTATTAAATTTCATCCAGTAAATACAATACATGAAGTGTTTAAGTTAATCTTTGAGGAATAAAAACGTGGATTAAAAATGTAGATATAATAATAAAATAATATTATAAGTTATTATTATATATGACAGATTATATACAAAACAGAACGATTGGATTGTTAGGAAATATGGCAACAAATTCAAAATTTTTTTCGGGAAATCAATCTAGTAGTAAAAATGATGGTAATAGTCCATTAATGTTGTTTCAACCGTTTAATTTGGTTGTTTTTTTATCATTTTACTCACCAATTATACTTGCGATATCAATAACCTCGTTATCATTTTTGTTTCAAAATTTCAAAGGATTTATCTATTTAGCGTTTCTGATTGGTGTTTGTATTCTAAGAAATTATATATATAAGTGGTCGGGAGGTAACCCTGTAGTTAGTGATAAAACAATTTGTACATCTATACAATATACACCATTTGGCAACCCAACATTTAGTGTGTTTGTCTTTGCTTTTACATTAACGTATGTGCTAACTCCGATGTTCGCTAATGGAAGTATTAATTTTTGGATATTATCAGTATTTTTGTGCTACTTTTTAGTTGATATATTTATAAAAACATATAAAAAATGTATTTCGAATTATGGTGATTTATTTTTGAATATATTTTTCGGTTCAGCAACATCACTTTTTATAATATTTTTAATGTACAGCGGTGGGTCTGGTAATTTTTTATTCTTTAATGAAACTCAAAGTAATAAAGATGTGTGTTCGATGCCATCAACCCAAACATTTAAATGTAACGTATATAAAAATGGAGAAATAATTGGAAGCATATAAAAATATACCCGGTTACTATCTAAAAAACTGGATATTATTGATTAACCATACTCTAAAATCTTTTATAACCATTTGTCTTCTAAAAGATTCCGCAAGCATTTTCATATTTCCTTTTGTGTTATAAACCCTAATAAAATTATTAAAGGCATTTGTTAAAGGTATATACTTATATTTCTCCATGTTAGTGTAATTGTATAAAGCCTTTTTTTTCCTGTAGTTAACCATGTTATGAAATAAATAAAATGTATTTTTAAGTGATTCTTTGTTTGATACGTCTTGTGGTTTTAATTTTGCTAAAAAAAGTGTTGCGTGTTGAGAGCATTCAGGACAAGGTAAAAAAGCACATACTCTTTTAATTAATGTAAACATTTGTGGAAATATTTTGTTGTAATGATCTTGATTAATGGTTTCAGCTAATACGTGAAATAATGTCCATATTGGAGGGCCCCAAACTTCAGGTGCTGGCATTTTATATGTATTAAATATAATAAATATAAAGATATAACATAAATTATATCAATATTCATCATGAAAACAAAATATTTAATAGAAGGCAATATAGATTTTTTTTCCGAATTATACAAGTCTTTGGATGATGAAGAAAACCCAAATAAAACGGAGTTAGATAATAATTTATGTTTAATTAGTAAGTTGCCATTAACTGATAATTTTGTTAAACTAGTCTGTGGGCATAAATTTAATTATATACCGTTATATAATGACATCGTTAATCATAAATTAAAATTTAATAATATGGAGGCTACTCAAGGTCATTTAAGAAGTAACCAAATTAGGTGTCCATATTGTAGAAAAGTCCAAAATGGTTTATTACCATATTATGATAATATACCAGGTGTAAAAAAAATAGACAAGGTTAATTATATAAACTCGGATTCTGAAAATAAACAAACCAGTTCAAATAATCCCAAATTCGGTCATTGTTCTTTCATGTGCGAAAGTGTAAATTTTAATACTGAACTACCAGAATCAAATGAAAACCCAAAACTGATATGTTGTAATAAATATACGTATTTTTATTCAATTGAAAATGATGGTAATAAATATTGTTATGAACATTACAATATTGTAAAGAAACAAAACACTCTAAAAAAGAAGGAAGAAATGAAAAAGGCAAAGGCTGAAACAAAGCAGAAGGAAAAGGAAGAAAAACAAAAAGTAAAGGATGAATTAAAACTTGCTGTAAAATTGGCGAAGGAGGAGGCCAAAAAGGCTGAAAAGGTAGCAAATGCTAAAAAAACACAAATAAATAAAATAACAGAAATTGGCGAAGAGAATGAAGTAATTAAATTAATCGCTTTAAATATTACAAATATAAGTCAGGATAATGTTGTAGGTTGTATAGAAATAATAAAATCTGGTTCAAAGAAGGGAACCACATGTAATTCTAAAATTTTTTGTGAGAATACAAATTTATGTAAAAGACATTACAATTTAAAAAACAAAGTTTCTGATAAAGCAACAAATAATGATAACGTATAATTTACTAAAAAATATAATATAAAAAATATAATATAAATATTAATAATATTAATAATTATGGAGACAAAAGAGCAATTAGTAAATAACATAAAAGAGTGGATAAAAATAGACGCCGAAATTGTACAATTAAAAGCAGAAATAAAAGAAAGAACTAACAAAAAGAAGAATTTAACAGAAAATTTGGTTACAGTTATGAAAACGAATCAAATCGATTGTTTTGATATTAACGGGGGTGCGTTAGTATATAAAAAGAATAAAATAAAAAAGCCGATAAATGGTAAATCATTATTGGCTTCTTTACAAAATTATTATAAAGAGAATCCAACAATTGCGGAAGAATTAACAAAACATGTTTTAGATAATCGTGAGGAACAAATAAAAGAAACAATTAAAAGGAAGGTTGATAAATAAAAATATATAAATTATTTTATTAAATTAATATATAAATAAATACTCATAATATAAGTATAATATGAGTATTTTTAATGATAAAAATATAATCGAAGAAAATAATGAAGATGAAGATAAATATGAGCCTGTAGAACCCTTAAAATATAATTTTAATGCTTTAAATCAATTGAATACTAATATAAATATAATTGTTCCTGAAGCGGTAAAAAATATTTATGTATTAGGATATAGGGTTAATATTGAAAAAAGATTCCCATTTTTAGAATATTTACTTTTAAAAACACATAATGGTTTAGATTTTTTAAAACTAGGTAAAACTCATAATAATATGTCAATAGAATCGTTGTTATCGGTAGTCGACACTAATTTAACCTTATTATTATTTGGAATGTATTCAAACGAAAACAACAATTGTTTTATAGAAGGTTATAAAGGATTTACAATTTATAATAACAATATGTATGTATTTTTTGATTTAACAAATATCAATATTAAATTAACTGAAATTTATAGAAATACTGGATTATGGTTTTGTTTAGTCGATGAAATATTGAATACAGGTAAAATATGCGATATTAATATTTTAAAAAACGTGAATCAGTTTTTCATAGATTCAAATACAGAAGAATATAAATTTTATCATTTATATGATGATGATAATAAATTATATGAAGTTCCAAAAGTAGTCTATGCTGGAAGGAATAAACAAAACTTGGTTTTTACACATATTTTTGGAGTTTCAAAAGATACCAAAACTGCTATATTAGGACCATATTATTATTTTACTGACTTTAAAAATGCTATAAATAATGGGTCAAAAACAACAGCCGAAAAATATGGTTACATATTAAAAGAAAATGAATTGAAAGAAGAAATAGGGGGTATTATAAGGTTTGCTATATTTTTAGGTAAAACAAAATTAAAAACAAATTCTTTAAATGAAGTCGAAGATTTGTCTGATATTAAAAAGGATAAATTGTCAGTTGAAAATGAATACACTAATTACGAAAGGATGACAATAAGAATAACAGATTATGATGGTAATTGGGCAAATGATTATGATACTGTTATTTTAGAAGACATACAATTAGATGATTGTGTAAAAGTAGAAAATACTCCGATGTATGTATGTAAAGAGTATGACCAACAAATACCTTTAAGTTATCACTACATTAATAAAAAGGCTAATAATAATGGCAACGAATCGTCAAAGTATGAATATTTGATATTATAATTCATATAATTTTTTTATTTTTATTCTAAAATAATTATATATGTCACTAACAAATATAATAACTTTATTAGGTGTTGTTGTATTAATATATTTTGCTACAACTCAAATATTCAAATTTTATGGTGTAGGAGCAGAAGTATATGATGTGTATTACTTTTTTTATGGTTTTATTGTTTTAAGCATTTTGATTTTACCAAATTCATATCCAGAAGTATAGTTTACGGTTCTTTAAGTAGTTTTTAATAATATAAAAAAATTGAACTAAAGATAATGATTTATATTATATCATAAATACATTATTATGGAAAGACGTTTAAACAAAAAAGCAGAAGTATATATTTCAGGGTTTAAAGATAATATAAAAGAAAAAGCAACACAAATGGGCATGACCAAAAATGACCAAATGAACACATTATTACAATATATTTATGACTACGAAAGACTTTCTTTTACAAAAGAAGATTTTCAAAAAAGAAAGCGTGTTAAAAATGTCGTTCCTTTCTTTGACAGATGTTGCGCAAAAAGAGCAACTAATGAACAATGCACACGGCGAAAAAAAGAGGAAAGTGAATATTGTGGAACTCACATGAAGGGAACCCCTCATGGAATAGTGGATAACCAAAATGAAAGCAAACCAACAACTCAAAAAATAGAGGTTTTTGCGAGGGATATACAAGGTATAATTTATTACATAGATGGTAACAATAATGTTTATCAAGCGGAAGACATTATTACGAATAAACTTGATCCAAAAATTATAGCAAAGTATGTTAAAAATGGAGATCACTACAGCATACCAGAGTTCAATATCTAAAAATAAATATAATATATTATATCATATTTTGATTTTTCATATTTAATTTGAGATGTATATATAATTTTGTTAAAATTACATATTTGTCTAATTACCGTTGTAAAATTGTTATATCTTAGTTTTCGTTCTAAATATTTTTTTTTTGAATTATGATAATATTGACTACAATCTATAAAAAACTTTTGAATACTTTCATTAAATATACCTTTTTTATATGAATTTGTATTTAACGTGTAGTATTTTTCATTTTTTACGCAGATACTATCTAATAATGTAAATATTTTTTCATTTGGTATTTGTATTTTGAATATTTGTGTCGACATATATTATAATATTATAATTTTATAATATTATAAAATAATGTTGGTATATTTATTTGCTTATGATTTTTTAAAAATTTGTATTAGATTGTTTGTAAAAAACGATAATTCTACTTCATCTTCATGAATATTGTGAAAAATAGTAATATATTTACAAATATAAGGAATTATGTTATATTTTTCGTCTTCTGTAATACACGTTGTATGCTTAATAAATAAAAAATAATTATCTAATATATCCATTACGGAGTATCCTTTATCGTATAATTCATAAATTAATTTTATTGCCTCTTTCAATTTATTATCTTTTAAAAGGTTTGTATAATCTTCAAGAATACAAAAACTAATATTTGTACATGTTTGTATAGCAAGTTCTAAAGTAATTTTTTCGTCCAATAGTTTAAATTTTTCCATATAATTAATTAAAATTTTTACTGTGCTATTTGAGATATTTAATATAAATTCTTCCGCATCTTCATCCATTTCAATTCCTTCTGTTGTTTTAATTTTATTAATTATTTTTTGTAGATTTTCCTTTTTTAATGGTTTATTTTTTATTATGGTAAACCTAGATTGAAGACTTTCAATTACTTTTTGAATGTTACTACATGAAGATATAAAGTGAACATTATGACTAAATTTATCTATACAATTACGAAACACTTGTTGACTTTGTTCATTAATCAAATCTATATCGTCTAACACAACTATTTTTTTTTTATTCTTTATTGAAGAACACGTTTGACAAAATGTTTTTACATCACTTCTATAATAGTTAATTCCTTGTTCTTTTAAATTATTAATATAGAGCACATTCTCTTCATATTCTTTTGGATGAATATTTTTATAATATTCTCTTATAAGAGCATTTAAAAGAGAGGTTTTTCCAGAAGCCATATCACCAATAAGAAGTATATTTAAACTATTCATCATAATTAATGTATTTAATATTTCTATAATAGTCTCATCTATACCAAAATCATTAAAATAAATTGGTTTTAGTTTATTAATAAATAATTTTAATTCAGTATCCATAATTATTATAAGTTATTTATTATTTAAGTATATCTCTCTAATAAATATTAAAATAATGTCTGAAACATTTTACAAAATTTTAGGTATTCATGAAAAGGCTACCAAAGAAGAAATTAAAAAGGCGTATAGAAATCTTTCTATGAAACATCACCCAGATAAAAATCCAGGAAATGCTGAAGCTGTTTCTAAGTTTCAAAAAATTAGTGAAGCATATGAAACTTTAGGAGATGACCAAAAGAGAGAAGAATATGACATGATGAATAAAAATCCTTTTATGAGAATGAATAGTCATTTTGGAGATGGGAATGGAATGGGAATGGGAATGGAAATTCCTATCGATGAATTGCTTGGCGCATTTTTTGGAATGGGAGGAATGCCAGGAATGCCAGGAATGCAAGGAATGCAAGGAATGCCTTTTGGCATGGGTAGAATGCCACAAGGAGGAAATATTCATATTTTTAGAGGAGGAGGTCCTATAAATTTTGAAGAATCTTTACAAAAACCATCACCAATAATAAAAAATGTTACGGTTGATATAAGTTTAGTTTTAACAGGAACAACCATGCCAATTGAAATAGAACGATGGATAGTTGAATATGGTAATAAAGTTTTTGAAAAAGAGACTGTCTATCTTGATATACCAAAAGGAATAGACGATAACGAAATAATTATTTTAAGAGAAAAAGGTAATGTCGCAAATGAAAGATGTAAAGGAGATATTAAGATTTTTATTAAGGTTGAAAACAACACAGAATTTATAAGAAACGGATTAGATTTAAAAATAGAAAAAACAATTTCTCTCAAAGAGTCACTATGTGGTTTTAGTTTTGAACTAAAATATATAAATGGAAAAACATATACATTAAATAACAACAAAGGGAATATTATACCTCCTGAATATGTAAAAGTTATACCGAATATGGGTTTGAAGCGTGAAGAAAAAACTGGAAATCTTTTAATTGTTTTTCATATAGAATTTCCAAATGTATTATCAGATGAAAAAATAAGTAAATTATTAGAAATATTATAATATATTATTGAGTAAAAAACTATTTAAAGAAATATTATATATATAATATGGGGGCGGTGGTGGAATATGAGTAGTAGCATTTGTTGGCACTTATGGTTAAAGTGTCATTAGGAGATTTCCCGAATGAGTCCTATTATCAGATAGGATAAGTTGCGATGATTATAAATTTTAAATGAGCAGCGAATGGAGTAGCGTATTGGAGTAGCATATTGGAGTAGCGTATTGGAGTAGCGTATTGGAGTAGCGTATTGGAGTAGCATATTGGAGTAGCATATTGGAGTAGCATATTGGAGTAGCATATTGGAGTAGCATATTGGAGTAGCATATTGGAGTAGCATATTGGAGTAGCATATTGGAGTAGCATATTGGAGTAGCGAACTTAAATTATATCCCCCCGTCCTCTTTTTGCTTCTTTAGCTCAGTTGGATAGAGCAATCGCTTTGTAAGCGATAGGTCCAGGGTTCGACTCCCTGAGGAAGCTTATTTATAATTAACTATAAAATTTAAAATACTTAATTATAAATCTTTAGAAAAGATAACGTTTTTTTTAAAGTTGTTATATATAAATGGCAGGTAGATCTCGCAAAGTAAGAAATATTCAATCCTACATAAATAATATTGACAACAACACTTTTTCAGGACCCATGAAAATGGGAACTCCTCCAAGCATAGGAAAAACAAGAAATTTTTGGCATAATTACTTAGTAAATTGTAACCAAAATCCTAACGCAGTCAAAAAAAGTTACAATAATATGGTTTTTTTAAATATAAATCCAGCTCAAACACCTGTTTCCGCAGGATTCACGCCAACAACAAATTATAATTATACATATATTCGTAATAGAGTTGCGTATTATGATGCGAATCATAAATTTAACAATCATTTTTATGGACCGAATCAATAACTGAAAAGAAAATTGATTAACATTTTTGTATTATTTATAATTATAAAACAGATATAATTATAAGTCAAATATATGATGATTTCTACTTTTAATTTGCCATATGAAATATTACTTCATATTTATGAATACAATCCGGAACATAGAGAGAAAATGTATTGGGTTTTAGATGATATTCGTAATATTAATTATTGTTATGTTTGTCATAAAATCATTATAAAATATATTTATAGTAGACGTAGGTGTGATATGAAGTGTTGTTCTATTGAATGTGTAGACAACTTATAGATTTTGAGTCAATAATTTGGTTAGAGTAACTTTCTTTATACGAAACAACATTTGGAAAAAATCCAAATTCGGGAATGCGATATCCATAATACTTAATGTTAATTTGTTTATTTATTTGTATTTTCGTCCAATCCTCAATTGAGTCCCATTTCCAATACCAGAAACTATTATTCATATTATAATGATTACCTTTATTATCAACTAACATAAAATTTGTATGACCACTTTGTGTAAATGTATATTTATCAGTAATTAAAATATTTTTTGTTTTTTCACTTGAAACAACATAAGCAATATGACAACAAGTTAAAGAACCAATTACAGGAACATATATAAAATTATTCTCGTTTAAATTTTTACAACGAGTTAAAAAAAAGTTAGAAAAATGAAATACGGTTCTAGACATGATTCTATAAAATATTTAATAATGTTTAAATTTGTTTAATATAGTTTATATAATGTATTATTAGGTTTTTACATACCATTTATTATCCATTAACCCTATAATCCAAGCAATTACCACAATTCTTTTTCATTCCAAGTGCGTGTTTGTGTCCATTCGAACATATTTGAATAAGATTAAAATCTTTTGATAACCAGAATTCCTCTAAGTTATCCAGATAGTTTGATTTTGCGGCGTTATTTGGTTCTTTAATAACACAAGTATATCTACAATAAAATTCTGGATATCCCAATCTTGCTCTACATAAAGGACAAGGAAAATTATGTTTGTTTTGTGCCTTTATTTCAAACGCTTTGAATAAGCATGTTTTATGGAACGAATGACCACAACTAGTCAAATATGCGTTGTTTTTCTGATAAATAGTATCAATACATATAGAACACTCTTCACCAGGTTTAATGTATACTTTTCTATTAAAATTACACGGGACACACTGGTCTCCAATTGTTATAGGCAAAACGTGTTCTTTCTCAATTTGACAATAGCAATCAATATTATAAACCTCACTAGGACATTTTCTCCCAGCTAATTTACAATTATCATAAAAAGACTTGTTTCTTTCATATAAATAAAATACGTCCTCAGCAGTTATAGCTTTATTCATTTTTTTAATTATACATAACACCTATTGTGTATAATTAATTCAATTTTATATTTAAGTAATTTTTCTGGTAGGGATATCAGATGATACCAAATAAATAGAGTTCTCAGTAATAATAATATATTCAGTTCCGCTTTTGTAGAATTTAGCAATAGGAGAGGTATATTCATCCTCAGATTTCACTAATAATTTTTCACCAGCCTCTTTTACGCCAACCAAAGCCTTTTTATCAAGTGAAGCAGTCCAATAGTCTAGCAAAACAGGCTTATCTTCTACTATTGCGAGTTTAGCGGCATGTTTTAAAGTAACGTCAGATGGGAGTCTGTAATTTGACTCTGTTGATGATTTTTGTTCGCTCATTTATATTATTAGAAATTGTAAGTCTTTAAATACTTATTAAATTAAAGTATTTTAATTTAAATATTTTAAATAATATAAAGTATAAATGAAAACAGCAAACAACACGGATAACAACTATTCTTTACATAACGTAGATAACTTTAAAAGTAACCTAACGTGTGACGTAAAGACAATATTAGAAAAATATATAAAGTTAGCAATATCATATTTAAAATTTGTATCAGAAACGTTAAAAATAAAAAATAAGCAATATTCACATTTTATAGTAGTTCGTGGGTTAGATACGATGACACACGTTTTTTGTAATATTCTCTATTATACAAAGAATATTGAGCTAACGTATTTTCACAGTCAAAAGGCATATTACTACTATGTTGAATTTATAGATCAAATATCTGAAGAACAACATTTTTTTCTACAATTAAGTTCAAGAGATGCGACTACCTATGTGTATAAAAAAACTATTTACGATATAAATAATGATTTTCGTAAAAATATAGAACAAACTAATAAAGAAAATTATGATAAAATTGATTCAATAACGAAACATATAAAAATATTCAAAACAATTTGTTACAAGTTTTTAAAAAACTATAACGACTTTTTGAATATGAAAGAGGATGATAATAATATGACATATATAGAAAACATACTTAATAAAATAAATACTTTAAATATTAACTTAGAAAATCTACAAATGTTTGAATATTTTATAGTTTTGTTAGACAATAAAATGTTAGCAAACGAAGAATTTATTGAAATATTAACTTTATTGATCAAAAAAATTACAAAAAATACACAAATAATATGTAAAATAAAAGAAAAGTGTCATTTAGAAGAGTTTGATAATAAGTTAAAAGAACCAGCAGAAAAGTTTATAATATGGCTAACAGAAAAATAAGACAAAATGTAGTTTTGATTTATATATTTTTAGCCAACACTTAAAATGACTTGGAAATAAAAAAATTGAAATGCTTTTTTACATAAATAATAAATGTAAATTAACAATTAACCCTCCTGCACAAAGCATTATTCAAACGATTTATTTAAAAATGTCCTCCGCTTTAAGTCTCTATATCCCTCATGTCTTTACTAATATTAGTAAGGAACGTATTGCTGAAATATTCAGCAGATTGCAACTAGGTAAGGTAAGTAATATTGATTTTGTATTAAAAATGAGTTACACTGGAGAAGAATACCACGCTGTGTACATTCACTTTGAACGATGGTTTAACAACGCATCTGCTTTCTCATTTCAACAAAGTGTACGCAACTCTTCTGAAGGGGCAAAACTTGTCTACGATACGCCATGGTACTGGATCGTGCTTGAAAACAAATCAAAGAAACATGTATCTGGTGTTCCCAAGACAAGAATCGCTTTAGATGAAATGTTTATTACACCTGTGAAAAAGGCATCGCTCCCTTTCCCTAGACTGCCAATTGCTCCTACACTTTCTGCAAATTCTTATTGCGACTTGATGCCAACTAACCTTTCAAGCGAATTTGAAGAATATGCGCAAGAATATCCACAAGAATATGCAAATGCAGAATACGCAACAGAAGAAGACGATTGGGTATCTACCTTTGTAACCAGACCAGCAGCAAAAACAAACGACGAATTATTTGACCAAGAAATGGACCAAATACTAGACGAAATGGACGAAACCGAGAGGTTCATGCCTGAAGAGTCTTTTGACCAAGTGGACGCAAGTTATGCAACCTTGATGGAGACAGAATGTTCTCGTCTTACGCAATGGTGCTCCTATTACCAAGGAATGAGTATGAATCTTCAGATGCAGATAGAAGACATTCAACAGTCCAAGATCCCACTCTTTGATGAGTTGCAAGACCTGCGAAGAGAAGTTGCCTATTTGAAGGATGTGCTTGCGCAATATGAACCAGATGTTAGCAAGCAAAACAAAGATTTGTACCGTTAAAAAGCAAAAGTATATTATTTGTATTTGTTAAAATTGTATTTGTATTTGTATTTGTATAATCATTAAATTATAAGTGTTTTTTATTTTACATACATGTATGTGTTCAATTTGCAACTGTTTTGGAAAAATAATATTATAACTGTTTTTGATATGTAAATATATATTTACATATAATAAATATTAATAAGGTTAATATAATAAATAATATGGAAACGAAACAAAAAAAGGGTTTAAAACGCAATACTATTGATAAGTATTATACTAAGAATACAGTTGTTGATTCATGCTTACAATCTGTAAAAGATAATATACAAATAACGTCTACCGATTTGATAATAGAACCAAGTGCTGGTAATGGTTCTTTTATACCAGGTATCAAATCATTAACAAGTAATTTTATATTTTATGATTTAGAACCTGAAAATAGCGAAATTATAAAACAAGATTATCTATTGTCTAATCATAATGGTTTAAAAGAAACCTTTGGCAATATACATATTATAGGAAATCCCCCATTTGGTCGTCAATCTTCGTTAGCTATTAAATTCATTAAAAAGTCGTGTGAGTTTTGTGATAGTGTTTCATTTATACTACCAAAAAGTTTTAAAAAGGATAGTTTAAAAAGAGCGTTTCCGTTAAGATTTCATCTCATTTTTGAGACTGATTTACCTGACAACTCATTTTTAGTAGATGGACAAGAACATAACGTTCCGTGTATATTTCAAATTTGGGAAAAGAAAACATACGATAGGGTTATAACTGAAAAATTAGAGCCGTTACATTTTATATTTGTTGAAAAATCAGAGAATCCAGATATTTCATTTCGTCGTGTTGGTGTGAATGCTGGGACAATAAGTGTAAAAATTGATGAAAAAAGTGTTCAATCTCATTATTTTATAAAATTTACAAATGGTAAGCCTATAGGTGATAATATAAAACAGTTATCTAAAATAACATATGAGTTTAATAATACTGTTGGACCGAAATCTATATCAAAGCAAGAATTAATAGTTAAATTTAACCCATTATTAAGTTAGGTCTTACAGACATATATGGTAAAAACATATAATATATACAATTATGCCAAGTTTTCTATAAAATCGCAGATTTGCTTGTGAGAAGCGGGTTTTCTCGTAGTGATTTCTGTAAAAGGGGTTTTACAAAAAGAGCAGGAGAGGGCAGAGGGCTTGTCCTTAGATGTGTCGAGTATAGTGACTATACACTCTGGGCAAAACTCGTGACCACAAACCGTCTTGACAGAGCAAACCCTCTCGCAGCAGATAAAGCACTCCTCGGGCTCCAAAGGCGTGTCTTCTCCACAGCAATCGATTACAACGGCTATTTTTTTGATGCGCTCCTTTCCAAGAGCAGCCCTAACTACGGAAGACTCTAACTCTATCTGCCTACGTAAGTTATGGAGATGTATGCGGTAATCAAGCGTCTCGCGCATCAACTCAATCCCGCGTTGGACAATTGGAATAACGTTGATATGAGACAACAAGGCTGTGGCAACCTGAGCGTCTGTTAATCTCTTTACGTAGTCGTGTATTTTGATCCAGGGCTCAGGTCTTCTCCAAATACCTGTTGTATCTACGACTGCTAGTATATCTATGACCTGTTTCCATAAGCGTTCTCTTGGGGTGTTGGGACAGTTGTTTTTGTTGTGACCTGGTTGCCTACAAAGCCCACATTTTCTTGGAGCCCTACCGGGGATTGCTGGTGTTTGTTCGCTTGACATTATTGAAGAGAGAAGTTTTATAGAGCGCTTTATTATTTTATTTATACACGAGACCTTCCTTGGTTTTATAATGATGCTTCTTTAAAATTCTTAAGTTTTTAAATTTAATTTTTTGTTGCGTTATTTATTTTAGAAAAAAATTTTGTACTAAAATTTTCCAGGATTCAGGATTCAGGATTAATTACCCAGGATTCAGGAACATTTTAAAAAGCACGTTATAGAAAGTTAAAAACATTAATATTTCTGTATTTACATTTATATTTAATAAATGTAAATATGAATTACAAAAACTATGTTGAAATAGTTAAACTAGAAGATATAACATATGAACAAAGTATTGAACCAAGTGAAAGACCCAATAGGGGTTTTACAGTTATCCCATCTTATTATCCATATTATTATCCAACATTTTCTCCATCTACGATTTATATGACTAGACAATATAATAATGATTATACAGAGAGATTATTAATTATTATTTTTTCAAGCTTAGCAAGTACATTATTCATTCTTTTTGTATTATGGTATAAATACAATAGAAAAAATACTAAAAAATTTCCAATAAAAAAAATAGATTTCGATTTTGGGACACGATTTATATTAGATGATATCTAATTTATTTTTTACTAACAAATACTTTCACCTAATACTTATACCAAATATAAATAATAAAATTGAAACTTTTTTATTATTTATATATTAAATTAATATTACCTATATAACAAAATGAATAAATCAATATCAGGCGGTTTTGAAGTTTTAACTACGAAAGGCAAAGTTTATTTTAATAAAGGATTTCTAGATTATGATGTTGTCAAATTGGTTGATACTCAAAAACAGGTAAGGTACGTTAGTAGTGATGTTAATTATATAAAATTGTTTATTGATGACCTCAAAAATATGGTGATTAGAAAATTACCATGCCTCAATTTGGTAAATATTCAATTAAGCGTACTTGACAAGAATAAGATATTAGATCGCTTTATTATTACAGTATCAAATATGCTGCAGGATTTATTGAAATGTAAAAAAAAAATAGATTTTAATAAAACAATAGTTGTATGCGTTGAGTATGATAATCAAATTGTATTTCTTGGTGGTTTAAATTTCACAGGATTAAATTGATATAGTGTTACATATATTTAACGTATTATGTAAAACCACAAACTATATTTAAATACTAACAGTAATAATCTTCTTGCGAATTTTCTTTTTTTTATTTTTTTCGCTCGTTTGAACAATAACGGCTTCATCTCCATTTAATTTTAAATTTTTCTGACAAATTTGCTTGTATTCATTATTCAAAATTATTTTAAGGAATTCATAAATAATCATTAGCACACTTTCATCACACTTGCCAACGATTAATACACTACCTGTTCTAAAAATCATAAATGATACTTCCTTTATATTTTTATATAATTCTTTGTTTTCAGCAGAAATTTGACTACCTGTTTGACTTGGAACATCTGGATTATAATAAAACTTACACTGTATTCCTGGATAAGAACAAGGGTCATAAATGGCTTGAATATTGTATTTGTATTTTAGTATATCATTAAGTGCTTCTCTATTGATAAAGAAACCACAATTAAAGTTTGAATTTATAAGAACTGTTTCTTCACTGTCTTCAATATAATGTAATGTTTCTGTAACAAAAGGTTGTAATATATCTATAACCAGTTGTAAAATCATTTTAAATGTATTATCATTTTGGATACCCGGTATTTCCATTTTTCCTGTGTTAAATATCTTTACATGAAATTCTTTGTAGACACTATTTACCTTTATTCGTAATATAAGGACAAAACAGTTGTAAAATGCGCTCTTCTTTTTACATCTGTAACTCATCAAGTCTTTTTTTGAAACACCTATGCTGATTTTTCTAATGTCTTTAAATTTAATACGTCCATTTGGATTATTAATATTTGTAATGACGTGCTCTTCAAAATAAGTTTCAAATTGTAGTTTTTCTATAATATCATTTAATTCTTCATGTGTAGTAGAATTAAATTTCATTTGTTTTTTTATAACTCCATTACTAGGTTTAGCATATGGAATAACAGGAATTTTCCAAAATACGCCTTTCAAATCTATAGGAGTGTTTAAATACGCAATATTTGTTTTTGTAGATATATAAATATCGGAGGCTTTAGGGGTTTCCGTATTAAAATCAAACGACATGTCTGCTGAAATTAAAGCTTCTTCATTTTGTTTAAATTGTTCGAAATCATACATTTCTTCCTCATCAGACGAGGAGTCGTCATTATTATTATTTGATATAAAATTAGCCCATTCACTATCTATATTTACTTCTGTTTTTGAAGACATACTATTCATTCTAGATTGTCTTTATATTCTTTATATTAATTTAGTTTCAATTATTTTCTATATTATATAATATAAAGAATGTACTCTACAAACACCGTCATCCATGAAAGAAGCAATATCATTCCTATTAAAAAAATCAACACTACACAAATAAAAATATCAAAAAATATTTATGACGAATATAGTTTAAAGCAAAATTTTTTTGATCCATCAAAAAGTTCCCCGCCTAATAATTTTATGGTTAAACTTCAAATGCGAGTGGACAATTTTAACTCTTTCAAAAATGACAATTAAATCAATTAAAAAAATACAACATTCTTGATAAAGTATACAATACATATATATTGTTACTACAATCTTGAGAATGCATATTATTCTCTAAAAAAAACAAAAATTCTTCTGTAATTACTTGAGAATTATTACGAATAATATAATTTATGTAATACTTAATTATATTTTTTTTATCGATATTATATTTTACACTGATATCATACACATAATCAGATAATTTTTCTATTGGTTCTTTTTTTTTTAATTTATCTGTAAAATTTTCCCAAACTTCATCATCAATTATATTAAATACGTATGTTTCAATTGTGTTTTCTGTATTTAAATTATTTATATCATTATTTTGGTTTTTGAATACATCTTGGTTTGACTGCATAAAATTAATCATACTTCTTATATCTGACTTATACAATTTTTGTATACAAACAAATGATTTATCCATTATCTTTAAATTTTCTGATTTTGAAATGTTTTTTAAAAAATAAATAATCTCTTCTTTTGGCAACTGATTAAATCTAAGCCTTAAAAATTCATTTTGTAACCCTTCATCAATTTTACTTATGTAGTTACATATAAGACAAAATCTTACAGAACTTGAATAATTTTGTAACAAATATTTTAACGCTTGTTGAGCATTTTTAGTCATATAATCAACTTCATCTAAAATAACAAACTTCATCCCAGTGTGAAACAACGGTTTAGAATTTACAAAAAAGTTTATTTGATTACGTATAATATCTATACCTCTTTCATCTGAAGCATTTAAATGAATAATTAAGTCCTTATTTTTTATACCTAATTTTTCCTGATAAGCATTAATCAAATTTATAATGGTTGTTGTTTTACCTGTTCCTGGTGGTCCATAAAAGAGCAAATTTGGAAAATATGACTTATCAATAATATTTTTTAGGAGTTTTCGATTTAAGGGATCTAACACAATATCATCAAATTGTGTTGGTCTATAAAATTCAACCCAAGGTATTTTACTCATTTATTTATTATTATTTTTATATTTAAATACTTAAATGTATCAAAATATAAATATTTAATGTCTCATTCTATTGGAAACGTAAATTTTGATATACCTATTTTAAATGCTAGTGGTTGTTGGAGCATGAATGAAGAACAAGTTGATGAACTTTATAATAGTGAATTAGGTGGTATAGTAGCAAAATCGTGTTCTATTTTTTCAAAAAGTGGAAACGATGAACCTAATTATTATAACGAAGGTGATATTCATTTTAATAGCAAAGGGTTGCCAAATAATGGATATGATTATTACAAAAAATTGTCAGCAAAATTCACAAATAAGCCTTATATTCTCTCTATTGCTTATACCAATATCCATGAATTGTTAGTAATTTTAGACGATTATGACAATTTTTTATACAATTATGCGTTAGTCGAAATAAATTTAAGTTGTCCAAACGTTAATATTAGAATTCCTGGTTATCATTTGGAGGATATTGAAGAAATTTTGATAAATATAAAAGCCGCAGATTATGATAATATACACATAGGATTTAAATTGCCTCCATATTTTGAAATTGAATTTATTGATAAACTTAGCGACTTACTTAATAAATATGAATCTTGCTTTTATTTTATAGTAGTTTCAAATTCTATACCAAATGGATTTCCTATAGCTAAAGATAAAGAGCCGGCTTTGGCTAATTTGTATGGTGGTATATCTGGAAAGTTTAATAAATATATTGCTTTAAGTAATGTAAAAACTTTTTTTGGAAAATTGAACAGAAGTATAAGTATTGTAGGTTGCGGAGGGATAGAAAATAATGAAGACGTTTTAGATTATTTTAAATATGGAGCTAGTTTTGTTCAACTCGCTAGTTGTTTTTATGACAGTTCGTCTAACAAATTAAATATACAAAAAATAAATGATTTTATTTTTAAGTATAAAAATCCAAATTTTAATGTGTAATTAAAAATGGATAATACTCTCATTTTTTGTATGACAACTTTTATCATTTAAAATGCTGATTTTATTCTATTGAAAATATAGTTCCTTCTATAAAATGTACTACATTATCATCGGTATAAAGTAATGTTTGTAATTGTATTTTAAAATTTTTATAAACTAAGAAATAGTCTTTTTCTTGTGATATAGTTAAATAAACCCAAATTGAGTCATCAGTAGGGTCATATTCTTTAACTGGAATTGTTAGTAAAATATTGTATCTCTCATCATTTTCTGGTATTTTTTTTATTTTATAAAATATATAATCCTTTACTATATCAATTATTTCTTTTGGAAGATTAAAATTGTTAATAAGCAATTGTTTCGCGAGTGATGACATATTATATTATTTAACATAAGATGTATTTTAATTTTTTAATTTCAATTATATTATAAATTATAGGCATTTTAAATGAGAAAATGTGTATAATACATATTTTATCAAAATATGTATTATAAAAATAAAAAAATTGAAATATAAAATACTTATAAAATTTATACTATAACAAAGACGAATATGAGTATCCAATCATTCTTAAAGAAAAAGAGAACAGTTGTAGTCATAGAAGATGACGATATGGAAATCTTTTACAGATTACTAGAACCCTTTAAGACATCTGAATATATACCTAGTAATATTATACCAGACTTAATTACGACAGCGTTTCCAAGCGCTGAAGTCATACATAGTTATACACCATGTCACAAAATTATAAAAGCTAAAATATCTGATATTCTATGTGCTCCTATCACAAATTGGCAATACAATAGACCGCCAGATTTGACAAGATGTAACGATATAGCAAAATACCACTTTTACTCAAAAAATATACCAGATAATATGTTATATTTTGCGTTTAATAATAAAGACAAAAAGTTCAACGTGATTGATGGGATTCATCGATATACCTCTTTAAAAGTTATAAAGGAACATAATTCTATGCCATTAGACATGATTACGCCAGGAGATTTTGGTAACGATAATGACGCTAAGTGGTTGTATGATTCTTATATAATTATCAACTTGCGTTTTAATTCGACAGAAGGAGATTTGATTGAGTTATTTAAAGCATTAAACAAAAGTGCGCCAATTCCAGATTTATACATTAAGGACACAAAGAAAGAAAAACGTCTTGTAATTGAGTCTTTAGCCAACAGTTGGCAAATAAAATACAAGGAACACTTTTCGTCGAGCAATAAACCTACAAAACCAAATGTTAATAGAGACCGTTTTATTGATTTACTTGAAACTTTATATGATAAACATAACATTACTGAAGATAATAAACATAAGTTAGGACAATTGTTAGATGATGCGAACTTTATAATTTCGCATAGTAGTCTTCCAAAAGGATTATTAAGTCAAAACGCACGTGAAAAGTGTGCTAATTCAGGATGCTGGTTATTTGTTTATAAACCAGATGAACTTCTGAAAATGATTTAATATTTTATCGAATTAATATTTTATCAAAATATGTATTATAAAATATTAAAGGTTAATTAAATAATAACATAAATATGAATACAAACGAGAGTTATCTTGAGTTAATTATTGGACCTATGTTTTCGGGTAAAACCTCAAAATTACTGGAAATTTACAAACAATGCATTTTTTGTAATATACCCGTTTGTATTATTAATCATTCAATTGATACTAGATATAGTGAAACTTTGATGTCAAGTCATGATAAATTAATGGCTCCTTGTTTGCGAACTAGTGAATTGAATCAATTATGGACAATTGACAATAGTGATTTTGCAACCCATCAAATATATAAAATGAATCAATTATTAAAACAAGCAAATGTTATATTAATAAACGAAGGACAATTTTTTCCTGATTTATATGAAGTTGTTTTAGATATGTTAAAAGAAAATAAAAAGGTTTATATTTGTGGGTTAGATGGGGATTTCGAGAGAAAAAAGTTTGGTTCAATTTTGGATTTAATACCATATTGTGACTCTATTACAAAATTAACTTCTCTCTGTTCTTTGTGTAAAAACGGAACAAGGGCAATATATTCTATGCGTTTAACTCAAGAAAAGCAGCAAACATTAGTAGGGTCAGATAACTATATTCCTGTTTGTAGAAAATGTTATGATAATCAATTAGTAAAAACACAACAAACAAAAAGTAACTTGTTAAATTTTTATACGGCGGAACAAAATGTGTAAATTCAAAAATCTTAAAGTATTTATTAAAACAATTTAAATTTGAAATGTGTATTATAATTATATATCTGTAATGAGTAAAGTAAAAAATGTCGAAACTACTTGTGCTTCTAATACTGAAGCATCTACTAATTTAAAACAAAAAAGAGGAAGAAAATCAAAAAAGGATTTACAAAATATTAATAAGGAAAACGTGTGTGAACAAAATATTGAAGTAGAAAATCTTTCAGATAATATTACATGTGTTATTACAGATTCTAATGATTTTTTAGTTAATAAAATAATTAATAATGGTGTTCTTGAAGACGAAAACGAAAATGATAATGAAATTGAAATTGATAACGATAATGATATCGTTAAAAATGACGAACCATTAAAAAGTGTGGCAAAAAAGCGAGGAAGAAAACCAAAGGGCGGAAAAATTATACAACAAGCAGTAACTAATAATAATAATAAAGAATCAAAACCAAATATTATTTTACATTTAAAATGTTCATTAAGGGAACTACAAACTAATACGATGGATAGTAGCGTTGAATCGTTTAATTTTTCATCATGTAAAAATGAACTTAATTATGAAGTGATTGAATCAAACGATGTTCAAATAACTCAAAATAATTTTATTAACGACACTCAAAATAATTCTAACGCAAATAATTTCTATGATGACGATGATTGTTATGAAAAAGAAAGTTACACAAATAAAGAATTTGATATTAAAGATGTTTGGAAAAAAATAAAAATATTAGAACATAACTTACATATTAACAATATAAGCGATAAAAAATCTGCTTGCTTTTGGTGTACATATGAGTTTGATAATCCACCTATTTATATCCCAAAACATTTTATAAAGGAATCATATCACGTTTATGGGTGTTTTTGTAGTCCTGAATGCGCAACCGCACATTTAATGGAAGAAAATATAGATAGTTCTTCAAAGTTTGAAAGATACCATTTAATCAATCATATTTATTCAAAAATTTACAATTATACAAAAAATATTAAACCGGCTCCAAATCCGTATTATATGTTAGATAAATATTACGGAAATTTAAATATCCAAGAATATAGAGCTTTATTAAGAAACGAGCGTTTATTTTTAGTCGTTGATAAACCTCTTACACGTATTTTACCTGAACTTCACGAAGACAACGATGATTTTATAATTAATAATAAGATTATTCCTTCAAATACATACCAGGTTAAAAAAAAAATACAAAAAAAAATACAAAGTAAGAACAACATTCTTAATGAAAAGTTTGGAATATCACAATAATCATAAAATAATATATTATTTTGTTATGATATATTATATTATATTATGTTTACAAATGTTATTAATGAATATATTGAATATATAAAAAAAATATACCTACATATTTACAACAATTATAGTTATAAGCAAGTGTTTTTATTTCTATTAGTATTTATAACAGTTTATATAGTTGAAAAACTTTCAAGATTTAACGCGTTATTACAATCAACGTTGCCCGTTATCCCAGGGATACCATCTATATATCAAACACCTGCTAAAAAACTAAATGAAAAAAATGTCTTAAAAACAAAAACAAAAAAAAATAAAAATCTAAAAAAATAAAAATAAAAAATAAAATTGTTATTTTTATTTACGTAAAATTATATGATTTTAATTCTCTTGCTCACATTCTTTTTTTTTACTATATTCACTCATTGAAGAATCTAATCTGTATCTTAGTTGGCGATAAATTTCTTGATTTATTGATTTTACAGGCATCTCCTTTTTTTCTGGTATTCCCATAAAAGACTTAATTACTTTTATTTCGTTGTATTGATATTCTTGTAGTTTTTGTTTAGACTCATCATATGTATAATTTGTTTGTCTCATAATTATTTGAATCTTATTATCTAGTTCCTCTGTTTCCATAAAGGATATATTATCTGTCATTTTATATGAATTAGATAAATTATTTTTTAAATCATATTAAACGAATATCTATATAATAAAATATCATAAAATGACAGATATAAGAGAAATTAAATTTGATACTGAAGAATTACTAAATAATATAAATATAATTATTCAATTTGGGTTGAATAATTTAGTAAAGGATTTTGTAGAAAAACATAAACTTTATGAAGAAACCCATAAAGGAGTGTTAAATTTACCTTCTGTTAAAAAGTTGTTGGCTTTTAATAAAGAAGCAAATGTAATATCTGATTCGGATTCTGATTCAGAAAATAATGACGAAGGCCCTACTGTTTTTGTTAGTATTAAAGAAATGACCGAAAATTTGGTAGACGAAAAAATTAAGTTTTTTGAGCAAACGATGGTTAATAGTTTTCAAGTTTTTACTTCTACAAATTCGTTTATTTCACAAAAATTACTATCCCATATAGAAAGTTTGAATAATGAATTAAAAGAATTAAAACAAGCAGTTCAAGATATTAAACCACCTGTTATTGATTTAACTCATGACTCAGAAGAATTAGAAGTTCAAAAGGTAATCGAACGAATTGTAGATGAAGTTGTTATTAAAGAGGAACCTATAGAAGAAAAAGAAAATATAGTTTTACAAATTGTTGAAGAGGAAGAAATAAGTGAAGTAGAAGAAGAATCTGATTCTGATGATGAAGTAGAGGAAGAGAAAGATTCAGATGATGAATCAGAAGCAGAATCAGAAGCAGAAGCAGAAGCAGAAGCAGAAGCAGATGAATCAGAAGCAGAAGCAGAAGCAGAAGCAGAAGCAGAAGTAGTAGAAGAGGAAGTCCAAGTTACTCTAAATCAAGATATTGAAACTGAAGCAGAAGAGTCTGAGTCTGATGAAGAAGAAAATGAAGAAGAAGAAAATGAAGAAGAAGAAAATGAAGAAGAAGAAAATGAAGAAGAAGAAAATGAAGAAGAAGAAAAACAAGAAGACGATGATGATAATGAATTATTTGAAATAGAAATTGAAGATGTAACTTATTGTACAAATGATGAAGAAAATGGTATCATTTACGAATTAACGGAAGAAGGTGAAGCCGGTAAAAAAGTTGGGTTTTTAAAGGATGGCGAAGCTACTTTCTATTAAACCATAACTTTAAGAATATATAACTAAAAATCTAATTATAATATAAATAATGATAAATTTATGTCCCCCTGCTATTATTTATATTATATTCTCCATTACTCAAATACTTATTGATACATTCAAAGGTCTATATAATACAGCATTTATAAAAATAATTGTTATGATAATGATAACGTTTTTATTACAAATACTTTGTCAAAGTGGTTTAAATATTGTATCATGGATAATAGTGTTTATTCCATTTATTTTAATGACTGTCATCGTCTCGATGTTGTTATATATTTTTGGTTTAAATGCTACAACAGGAAAATTAAATTATTCGTGTAACGATGATAAAAAAACTGCGAAAAATCCACAAAATGTTACACTTGATTCATCGGGAAATATTGTAATATATAATCCATATTATAACCCTTATAAAAATCCTGTATACTATAACTCACCATATGTAATTGTACCAAAACCTCCTACAAATCCAAATGTTCCACAAACTATACAACAATTACAACAAACGACACAAAATATTGATACATCTGCAGTTTATGATACATACGGATCAAGTAGTCCTGCGTATCAAGCATAATTATTAAGAGTGTATAATTGATTTATTAGTTTCATGAAATTCATCTACAGTTTTATAAAATATAACGCCTTTTTCTTTCAAGTCACTTATTGCCTTATCAGTTGTAAGCTTACTAACACCTCGAGTGCATGATAAAATTAAATGTACTTTATAACCTAGATTTATCGCGTCTAAAGCAGTAAAATAAACACAATAGTCCGTCGCAATACCAGTCAATATGATATTTTCAACTCCACTCTCAGTAAGCAATTCATTCAGTTTAGTTTCTTCATATTTGCCGTTAAATTCATCGCCAAACGCACTATAACTTTCCACATTTATTTTTGTTCCCTTTTTAATAATTATATCATTTGGTGTAATTATTAAATCACTATGAAGACGAGCACCATTCGTATTTTCAACACAGTGGCGCGGCCACATCATTTGTTCTACAGTAATGCTAGAACCGTCTTCCATCGTGAGAGTTAATTTTTCTGGCCCACTATGTACTTTTTTTTTATGTCTTTCAGCAAATGACATATGATTCTCATTATGCCAGTCCTGAGATATAAAAGTTTTAATGTGTGCGTCGTAAATATACCGCAATTTATTGATAGCAGCAATCGCTTCTTCAGCTTCATTTACAGGTAACTTGCCCCCTTTACAAAAATCATTTTGAACGTCAATAATACCAATTATAAATTTACTAGAATTAGAACTAGTAGTAGTAGAAGCAATTCGTGAACTATGTTTAGAACCCATTTTTTTGTGTTATAATCGTTACTATAATCATTATTATAATGATAAAATTGTTTTCAATTTTTTATTTTTGTTATAAAACAATACTAATTTGTGTATAACTACTTCTTCTGTGTATGTCTTAAGATTATACGAAATAATCATATCCATATTTTTATCGTTAATATATATATGAACTTACTTAAAACAGAATATATTCTAACTATTGCTATATATTCTCACGGTTGCGAAAACTTATTAGAACCTTTTAATGAAACTGATATAGTAGGTGATTTTTATAAAAATAATGTAAGAGTTTTTAGTCAGTCCTGTGTTCCAGATATACCTAGTATATCTGCATCTAGCACACATGTCTCTAACGCAAAAAAAATTAGAGCAGATATACAAAATGAGTCATCAACAGAAGATACATATTCAATATTGGCACCATATGCGGAATCGTGTAAACCCATATATACAAATTTGTTTAGACCAGAAACAAAGGCATTACACCCAGAATTTGATGATAGATTATTTGAAACAAGATATATTGATAAAACGTGTGGAATAATGGTATATTTATCTAATAAAAATTTTTTCTTTTATGAAAATGACCCAAGAGAACCTCCTCTTTCTCTATATTTATTTGGAATAGTTTTGTTAGATGTTCGTGTAAAAGAAACATACGATAACGGTAGCATACAATATAAAAGAATATTTAATCCACCCGAACGAAATGATACCCCTATATTATTAACAACCTATGATGGATTATATTATTTATTGAAAACAGTTTTACATAAAAAACCTAAAGATTGTAACGATATTTTAAGAAGTATGGGTTTAAAAATGGGCCAACAGCTAACTACCATAGACTTAATAAAATTATATGAACTATTTAAATTATGCGATATTCAATATGTAAATATATTGGATTACTCGTGTAGATTATGTCAAGGTCAAACAAGGTTGTCTCCTGAACACATAGAGGAGATTTATAGAAAAGAACAACATTATGCATCGTTGTTACCAAGATTTGGCGGAAAATATAAATCAAAAACACGAAAAAATAGAAGTAAAAAAAATAAACGTTCAAAAAAGATAAAAAGGAAAAACACACGAATTAATTAAACATTTATAAAAAAGAAAACGCTGTATTTAGAGCTATGCGTATTTTACACCTTTTTACATTTCAAACGCCGATTTTTACTTAATTTAACTCGGTAATATACCATCATTAAAATCAGTTTTATCAAACAAATCAATATCATTAATATCTTCACCCTCATACTCATCCTTATCATTAACAATTTTACATACATAAGAACCTTTTTCACAACAATTACATCTGCTATCACATTCACAATTTATACTATGATAACATTCCTTACATTTAGGACATTTTGCTATAAACCATCTTAATTTATATTTATCAAAGACAACATCATTATTAT
>Ga0114966_10000444_pt1 | contig 40145 bp, 40 predicted proteins | sample M_130207_XF_Meta_FD_87029 | JGI IMG/M metagenome (GOLD analysis project Ga0114966, IMG submission 87029) | Freshwater microbial communities from Lake Montjoie, Canada to study carbon cycling - M_130207_XF_MetaG | ecosystem: Environmental > Aquatic > Freshwater > Lake | place: Lake Montjoie... | reverse complement strand
GGCCTCCGCTGCGCTCTTTGAATTTCTAGACTTTTCAACGTGCTCAGTGATGAACGATTTACAAAGCTCCTCAACTGTGGCGCGAGCAGTTGGCGCCAGCTTCAAGCCACCTATAACTGCTGCAGGGTCTAGTCCACTCTTGCGCCCTGCTTTCAATTCGGCAAACCGCCTGCGAGCCTCTGCAATGCCCATCGTCGGCCAGCTGCCCAACGCGACCTGCCGCTGCCTTTCCTCCCAATCGTAGCGATACACCCAGGTCCGAGCTGACTTACCCGCAACCAGGCGTAACCCCCGAGATATTCGCTCTGTTAAAGTCACTTCCTTCGCCGCCTCAATGGCTTTAGCCGTAAATGCTGACAAAACCTTGCCCATGACCAGCCTCCCGAACTTAAAACCTACGGTTAAGCTACGCTTAATGGGTGGATTCTAATGGACAACATCGGACAACATCAACAGTGTGCTCTATGAAAACTGATGTCGATACCGTAGCAAACCCTAAGCACACACCGATGATGCAGCAGTATTTAAGCATCAAGGCGCAGCATCCCGACATGCTGGTGTTCTACCGCATGGGGGATTTTTACGAGCTTTTTTTTGGCGATGCGGAAAAAGCCGCGCGCCTGCTCGACATCACGCTGACTGCGCGCGGCACGTCCAACGGCGAGCCGATCAAGATGGCGGGCGTGCCCTACCACGCGGTCGAGCAATACCTGGCGAAGCTGGTCAAGCTTGGCGAATCCGTCGCCATCTGCGAACAGATCGGCGATCCGGCCACTTCGAAAGGCCCGGTCGAACGCAAGGTGTTGCGCATCGTCACGCCCGGCACGCTCACCGATTCGGCACTCCTCGACGACAAACGCGACAACCTGCTGCTGGCACTATGGCAAAAGCAGAACACTGTCGGCATTGCATGGCTGGCGCTCGCCGCGGGGCGTTTTCGCGCCACCGAAATCAAGGCGGGCAATCTTGCCGCCGAACTCGAACGCCTGCGGCCGGCCGAAGTATTGGTCGCGGAATCCGCGGATTTCACTCTGCCGGCGGGTGCGACCTATGCCGTGAGACGCCTGCCCGAATGGCAATTCGAGTCTGAAGCGGCGACGCGTGCTCTGCGCCGCCAGTTCAACACCCATGACCTCACGGCATTCGGCCTGGTCGCACTCCCGGCAGCAACTTCCGCGGCCGGCGCTCTGATCGAATACGCGCGTGCCACCCAGGGCAACGCGATTGCGCACGTCACGGCGTTAGCCGTCGAGCATGCGTCCGCTTATCTCTCCATCGATCCGGCGACGCGACGTAATCTCGAAATCTCCGAAACCATACGCGGTGAGCCAGCGCCGACGCTGATGTCGTTGTTCGATACCTGCGCGACCAGCATGGGCAGCCGCCTGCTGCTGCATACGCTGCATCACCCGCTGCGCGACCACGCGCCGATACGCGCGCGTCTCGCCGCGGTCGAACTGCTGGCAGCCGACAGCGCCGCAAAATGCAATGCGCTGCGCGACGAACTCAAAGCCTGCGTCGACGTCGAGCGCATCACCGCGCGCATCGCGCTGAAAAGTGCCCGGCCACGCGACCTGTCGGGATTGCGCGACACGCTCACCCGCCTGCCGCAACTGAGCACGCAACTCGCGGCCCTCGACAGCCCGCGCCTCAAGGAACTCGCCACCGGCGTCCAGCCGCTGGAATCCGTGGCGACATTGCTGACGCAGGCGATACTGGCCGAGCCGGCTTCCATTGTGCGTGAAGGCGGTGTCATCGCCGACGGCTTCGACGCCGAACTCGACGAACTGCGCGCCATCGACCGCAACTGCGGCCAGTTCCTGCTGGACCTTGAAGCGCGCGAGCGCGTGCGCAGCGGCATCGCTACCCTCAAGGTCGAGTACAACCGGGTACACGGCTTCTACATCGAAGTCACGCGCGCGCAATCCGAAAACGTACCCGACGATTACCGCCGCCGCCAGACGCTCAAGAATGCGGAGCGCTACATCACGCCGGAACTAAAGACATTCGAGGACAAAGCGCTGTCCGCGCAGGAACGGGCACTTGCGCGCGAGAAGTTACTCTACGATCAATTGCTGGACCGGCTGGCCCCCGACATACCGTCGTTGCAACGGGTGGCAGGCGCACTGGCGGAAACCGATTTGTTAACGACGTTCGCCGAACGCGCGCACACGCTCAACTTCTGCATGCCCGAGTTAACCGCCGAGCCGTTGATCGAAGTCGAAGCCGGCCGCCATCCGGTGGTTGAGGCGCAGGTCGATACTTTCATCGCCAACGGCACCCAGTTGTCCGCGACGCGCCAGATGCTGCTCGTCACCGGCCCCAACATGGGCGGCAAATCGACTTACATGCGGCAGGTCGCGCTGATCGCGCTGCTTGCGCATTGCGGCTCGATGGTGCCGGCAAAGCGCGCGAAAATCGGCGCGCTCGACCAGATCTTCACGCGCATAGGCGCCGCCGACGATCTTGCCGGCGGGCGTTCGACGTTCATGGTGGAGATGACCGAAGCCGCGTATATCCTGCACCACGCCACGCCGGCGAGCCTCGTGCTGATGGACGAAATCGGCCGTGGCACATCGACCTTCGACGGCCTCGCGCTCGCATGGGCAATCGCGCGCCATTTGCTCGACGCCAACAAGAGCTTGACGCTGTTCGCCACGCATTATTTTGAGCTGACGCGGCTGGCGCAGGAATTCAAACAACTCGCCAATGTGCACCTCGACGCCGTCGAGCACAAAGACCATATCGTATTTCTGCACAGCGTCGAGGAAGGTCCCGCCAACCAGAGCTACGGCCTGCAGGTCGCGCAACTCGCCGGCGTGCCGGCCAGCGTGATCCGCGCCGCCAAAAAACATCTGCAGTTACTGGAGCACGAAGGAGTCGCGCGCAGCCAGCAGCCCGATTTGTTCGCGCCGGCCGTGGCGCCCGACCCCGCTTCACCGGTAGATCACGCGCTCATCGACAAATTGCGCGACCTCGACCCCGATGCACTGACGCCGAAAGAGGCGCTGGATGCGCTCTACGCCCTGAAGAAGTTGCTCGAAGAGAAATGACCGCGCGCTCGTGCGCGGTCAGGCATCACACCGGATCAATGATGGTGGCCGTGCGCTCCATGCACGTGCCCATGCTCGAGCTCTTCCGCCGTCGCCGCGCGCACCGCCTTGACGGTGCAATGAAACCGCAATGCCATGCCGGCGAGCGGATGATTGCCGTCGACGACCACCTTGTCGTCGGCGATGTCGGTCACTGTATAAATCATCGTCTCGCCTGAGTCGCCGGCCTCGCCCTCGAAGCGCATGCCGACTTCGATATTCGGCGGAAACTTGGCGCGCGGCTCAATCTGCACCAGCTTTTCATCGTAATCGCCGAACGCGTCGGTCGGCTGCAGGTAGACGTCGCAGGTTTCTCCGGCGCCCTTGCCGTTCAAAGCTTCTTCGACCCGCGAAAATATTCCGTCGTATCCGCCATGCAGGTAATCGATCGGCTCCTCGGTCTTTTCTATGGTCTCGCCTTCGGAGTTCAACAATTCATATTCCAGCGATACCACCGTATCTTGCGCTACTTGCATTTCCCCAATCCCCTAACCAGTTTAAGCACTTCCGCCGCATGGCCGCGCGGGCTGACCCCGTACAGCGCATGTCTGAGCGTGCCGTGCTTGTCGATAATGAAAGTCGACCGCCGAATGCAGGTCTTCTTCCGGCCTTCGTGCTCTTTTTCGTGCAGCACGCCGTAATTGTTGCATACCTCGCCTTCGACGTCGGCAAGCAACTGCACTGCCAAGCCATGCTTGTCGAGAAATGAACCGTGACTCAGGCAATCGTCCATGCTGACGCCTATCACCACCGCGTTCAACCGCGCGAATTCTTCCTGCATGTCGCTGAACTCGATCGCCTCCATCGTGCAGCCCGGGGTGTCGTCCCGCGGATAAAAATACAGCACGACGATTTTTCGGTTCCTGAAACCCGCCAGGCTCACCGCTTCCATCTCGGCGTCGGGCAAATCGAATCCCGGCGCCGCCTGGCCCGCCTGTAACATCAGCGCTCCACATACAGTCTGAGTTGTCACGGATTTATTGTAGCAAAGTACTGCGACAGTCAATACCGCGGCTTGCGGTAAAAAACCGTGGCGCCGGCAACGCTCGCTCGCGCAAAGCCGGGCGGACGCGGACAATTGTAATCAGCACGTTATAATCGAATGATGACAGATAATCTACTGGAGAGCCGAACCGGGATTGAAAAATTTCTGGCGGATTTCTGGCAAAAAAAACCTCTGCTCGCGCGTGACGCGCTGGCAGCAGCGGCAAACACTCTCGACCGCGCGAGCATGATAGAACTCGCCTGCCGCGACGACGTGGAGTCGCGGCTGGTGACAGGCGCACGCAGGGTATGGCACGTCGAACGCGGGCCGTTTCGCAAGCGCGACTTCGCGCGCCTGCCGCGGCGCGGCTGGACCCTCCTCGTCAACGGGCTCGAAACCGTTTTGCCGGCCGCGCGCGCGCTGCAACAGCAATTCAGCTTCATCCCTTACGCGCGTCACGATGACGTCATGGCGAGCTACGCGACACCCGGCGGCAGCGTGGGGCCGCATTTCGACAGCTATGATGTGTTCCTCGTGCAGGGCATGGGCGCGCGGCGCTGGCAGATCAGCAGCCAGCGCGATCTGCGGCTCATCGCAGGCGCGCCACTGAAGATACTGAACCGTTTCCGGCCGCAGCGCGCGTGGACGCTGCACGGCGGCGACCTCCTCTACCTGCCGCCGCGTTACGCGCACCACGGCGTCGCTGTTGACGAGTGCATCACGTGGTCAGTCGGATTTCGCGCGCCCGACCGCCAGGAAATGGCGGAACAATTACTGGACTTCGTACGCGATCATTTGCGTGTCGCTGGCGCCTATTGCGACCCCGGCCTAAAACTGCAGCGCCATCCCGCCGCCATCGGCAAGGACATGCTACGCAGGATAAAAACGATGGTGGAAGCCGTACGCTGGACTGATGCCGACGTGCAGCGCTGCCTTGGCGAATACCTGACGGAACCACGCCCCGGGACAGTGTTCACGCGCGCGCGCCGCGTGTCGGCAGCGCGATTCGCGGAGCTTGCCGGCGCGCGCGGCATACGGCTCGCCCTGCCGACGCGCATGCTGACCTGCGGCGCGCAGATTTTCATCAATAACGAAACCGTCGCTGTCCGCGCCACCGCCGCCAAAGCACTGCACGAACTGGCTGACACGCGCCGCCTGCTGCCCGGCACGCGCACCGACGCGGCTACACGCGCGCTGCTTTACCAGTGGTATCAGGCCGGCTATATTGATATCGAATTGAGCCAACCGACCCGTTAAGCATTCATCCCCTATGCTGCCCGTGCCGCCAGAACGCATGCCCGGTGAACGCAAGCTCGCAGGAGTCATTGCGTACGACGAGGCGCTCGATGAGCTGATCGCCAATGCCGCGCATACCATACGCATATTCGATAAAAATATCGGGCGCAATTTCAACACCCCGCAGCGCTATGATCTGCTCGGAAAATTTCTGCTCGCGCACCGCACCAGCCGCGTCAAAATCGTTTTGCACGAGACCGCGCACATCGTGCGCGACTGTCCGCGGCTGATACTGCTGTTGAAGCGCTTCAGCCACGGCCTCGCCATCCACCAGACCCTGCCCGCGGCGCGCCGCGTTTACGATCCGTTTGCGGTGGCCGACGATACGCGCTTCGTGCGCCGCTTTCATCACACCGACATGCGCGGCGCGGCGACCGTCGGCGATGTCGCGGCGACCAGCCTGCTGGTCAAGCGCTTCGACGAGATCTGGGATGCCTCCACACCTGCCGTCGCGGCCACCACCATCGGGTTGTAGCGCCGGTGCGCAGCGCTGGAATTCGCGGCGAAAGAAGGCTACAATGAACGCCTTGTTTGACCGTCACTCAGCCCGGGCAGACAAATTCCGTTGCTGTTTTATTACCTCGTCATCATTCTCTGTCAAAGGAAAAACCATGAATCGTTCGTTACTGCTTGCCGCTTTAGTGGCAGTCGGCCTGACCGCCTGCGGTGAAAAACCCGCCCCTGCTCCCGCACCTGCTGCCGCACCGGCGCCTGCCGCAACGCCGGCACCTGCCCCCGCGCCTGCGCCCGCACCTGCCGACGCCGCCAAGGACACAGGCAAAGCTGCCGATGCCCCCAAAGATGCAGCCAGCGACATGAGCAAAGCTGCTGATACGGCAAAAGAAGCCGCCAAAGGCATCGCCAAAGACGCAATGAAGAAGTAATTGCAGTCGTAACAATAAAAAGCCGGCCCACTGGGCCGGCTTTTTTTTCGCGCTGATAGTCGCGCTTGTCCCCGCTCAGCCGATATCGCGCCAGCCGAAACCTTCCTGCTGCGTCGCGACTCCTATCCATTCGCGTTCGCAATTGAGCGCCTGCGCCAGCGCCGCGCTCGCCAGTTCCGGGGTGTTGTTTTGCTTGCTGAGATGCGCCGCCACCAGGTGCTTGAGCTTGCTGCAGTCGATGGACGAAAGCAACTGCGCGGCGGTGGCATTCGACAGATGGCCGAATTTCCCCGCGATCCGCTCCTTCAGCCGCTGCGGGTAACCGCTCTCCCACAGCAAATCGTGATCGTGGTTGCACTCGAGCACCAGCGCGTCGAGACCATTCAACACCTCCTGCATGTGCACCGTCAGCGAACCGGCGTCGGTCAGGAGCCCCAGGCGGTGCGCGCCGTCGCCGAATACAAACTGCGCCGGTTCGCGCGCGTCGTGCGGCACCGTATACGGCTCGATCTCGATATCACCCACCGCAAACCGCTGGTGACAATCGAAAATGCGCACGGTATCGACTTGCGCGAAACCTTTTGCCGCCGCCTGCGAACTACCGTGGGTAATCCACACCGGGATATTGAATTTTCGGGCAAGGCGCGCAGCGCCGCCGATGTGATCGTCGTGCTCGTGCGTGATCAGAATCGCGTCCAGGGTATCAGCGGCAACGCCGCAGCGGGCCAGCCGCGCCACCGTATCGCCGAGGGAAAATCCGCAGTCGGCAAGAATTCGCGTTGCGCCGACTTCAACCAGCAGGCCATTGCCTTCGCTGCCGCTGCCCAACGATGCGAAGCGCATCATTGGTGAGACGTGAGGGGTAAGGGGTGAGTCGGGACGGCAGTCGCGGGATCGAGGCTTCGGGCGTTATGCGCCTCTCTCCTCACTCCTCACCCCTCACTTAAGTTGCTCGTAGAGCAGCGAGAGAATACGGCTCGCCGTATCGGACTTTTCCTCGCCGCCGTCCTTGTTGAGCACGCTGACCTGGCTGATGGCGTCAGCGTCCTTGACGCGGATGCGGAATTGCTCGGTCGAATTCTTTTTCTCGCTCTTGCCGAACGGATTCAGCTTGGAGAACAACCCTTTTTGCGCGCCTTTGTTGTCGGCGTCGGGATCGACGTAGCGCACGAAGTAGAGCCCTTTCGAGCGGTCACGGTCTTCGACGGTGAAACCGACGCGGTCCAGCGCGAGGCCAATACGCCGCCACGCGCGGTCAAACTGGTCGTTCACCGACAGCATGCCCCCGCCCGCCTGCCCTTTGAGGAGAGTGGCGCGTGCTGGACCCTGCGTTTTCGCCTGCGCGATCGCGGTCTTCGCGCGCTCCTGCTGCACGCCAAAGCGGCCCATAATCCGGCGCAGCATTTCGGCTTCGAGTTCGGGGTCCGGCGGACGCGGCTGCCAGCGTGTCTCCTTGGTGTCCGAACTGATGGAAACCTCTTCCATGCCGCGGTGGCTCACGTAGATCTCGGTGGTGCCGGTCTCGGTGCCGCGCTCCAGGCGCGTACGGAATTTATCGCGCTCGGCGGTGGAAGAAATACTGTCGAGCAGCTTGCCGAGAAAATTGCGCACGGTGCCGGCGTCGACCTTGGCGCGGCTTTCCGCAAAGTCGGTTTCCATCACGCCGGCTTCGGGATTGTCGACGCTGATGATGAATCCCAGTTCCTGCCAGAACTCCTTGACCACGTTCCATACCGCATCCGGATCGCCCGTCACCACCAGCCAGCGCTGGTTACCGCTACGTTCGACGCGCGCGTTGGGCTGCGCCGGCAGCACCGCGGTCCTGGAAGGATCGGGCGCAGCGCGTTTGTCCTTTTCATATTCGGACAGCAGCTTGCCTTCGGGGACTGCGTAGCGATCGTCACTGCCCGGCCGCGTCAGGTCCGGCGGCACCCGCAAGTCCGGCAATTTGGCTTTCGACGCCGATTTATATTCGACGGTATCGGCTTCGAGCTTGGGCAGCACGCTGCACGAAGCAAGCAGCGCGGCGGCTGCGCAGGCAGCGACCGCTGTTTTCCAGCGCGGGAATATCGTCATGGCCACTCCTCTATACATTGATGCCCGCCTGCGCCATCGCCGCACGCACCTGCTCATAGCAACTTGCCGTGAGCGGCGTCAGCGGCAGGCGTATGCCCGGCTTGATCAGATTCATACTGGCGACCGCCCATTTAACGGGGATCGGATTGGCTTCCACAAACAGGTGTCGATGCAGCCCCATCAGCCGATTGTTGAGTTCGCGCGCGCGCGCCGGATCCGGCTTCAGCGCCGCCACGCACATCTCGTGCATCAGCCGCGGCGCCACGTTGGCGGTCACCGAAATCACGCCGCGCCCGCCCAGCAACATCAACGCCAGGCTGGTCGCGTCGTCGCCGCTATAGACGGCAACACGCGGTGGCAACTGGCGCAGCAGTTCGGCGCCGCGTTCGAGGTTTGCCGTCGCATCCTTGAGACCGACGATATTCGGCACTTCGGCCAGCCGCAGCATCGTGTCGTTCTGCAAATCGGCGACCGTGCGGCCGGGCACGTTGTAAACGATCTGCGGAATCTCGACCGCTTCGGCGATCGCCCGAAAATGCCGGTAAAGGCCCTCTTGCGTGGGCTTGTTGTAATACGGAACGACCGACAGGCTCGCGCCCGCGCCGGCTTTTTTGGCGTAAGCGGCAAGCTCGATGGCTTCGCGCGTCGAATTCGCACCCGTGCCGGCGATGATGGAGATGCGCCCTTTGGCGTGCTCGACCGCTATCTGGATCAACTGATGATGTTCGTCGAAATCGACCGTCGGCGATTCGCCGGTGGTGCCGACGACGACGATGCCATCGGTGCCTTCCGCTATGTGCCAGTCGATCAATTTGCGAAAGGCGTCGAAATCGAGGCTGCCGTCGTCGTGCATCGGCGTAACGATTGCGACCATGCTGCCGGTAAGTTGTGCCATCTTTCTGATTTTCCTGAAGATACTGCTGTAGCCCGCGTAAATTAACCGGGGATTCTACCGCATTAGCGCCGTGCCCTGAACAACCTTCAGACTAACGCCGTTCCAGGTGGTTCCAGGCGATGCGCGGGAGGTGCGGGCGACGGCCGGTGAAATCGACGGCTAAGCCTGCTGGCACAGGTACAAGCGGGCGAGAAATGCCTCAACTTCGCTGGCGGTGAGGGCCGTTTTTTGCACGCGTGCCAGCGGCTCCGCCAGCAATAAGACCAGAGGATGCCAGTTGGCGCATAGCACCTCATCGGCATAAGACGGTGGTGCCTGCCGGTTGTCCCGTTCAGCGTTCATAGTCATGGTCGTAGTCGGTTAAATCAGTCAGTTCCTGCCAATTAGAAACGCACAACCCGCCGAAAAGTTGCAGTGGAAGCGAAAAAATCCGGATTCAGCACCTGCCTGCGCCATTGAGCGCGCACATGCGCTGCAGCAGCGCCGGCCGCGGCGCCTCGACCGCGCGGTTTTCGTATGCGATCACTTCCAGGCGCCCGTGCGCCACCTTCAGCAGTTCGCCCGGTTGCAGCAGAAAATCCGGGTTGCGCGGCCGTCCGTAGCGCTCGTTGCCGAGCGCGAACGTTTCGTAAATCAGCGCGCCGCCGGGCGCCAATGCCGCGAGCAGGCTGGCAAACAGCGGCCGGTGCAGGTAGTTGGTGACGACCACGACATCGAATTCACCGTCTGCGTAAGGCCATGCCGCGCCTTCGAGATCGGCCACACGGGCATGGACGCCCGTGACACCGGCAAGCCCGCTGAGCGCCTGCGCATCGTGGTCGACCGCCTCGACCCGGTGACCGAGCCCGGCCAGATAGCGCGCATGCCGTCCGCCGCCGCACGCCACGTCGAGCACCCGGCCGCCGACAGGGATGCGCGCGGCCCAGCGCTGCACCCACGCCGATGGCAGGTCGAAATCCTGCTGAACTCCGTCACGCATGACCATGGATGACCGCCGATGGGGCTGGTGCAAAGCGCTATATTATAGGTACGGTGTTCCCTACCCATGCCCGAATGACATTAACGTGATCATAGCCACCCTCACCCTGTATCGCCTGCGCGTGCCACTGACGACCCCGTACAAATTGTCGTTCGGGCCCGTTCACGCATTCGATACGGTGCTGGTCGAGGCGCGCGATGCCGCCAGCCGCAGTGGCATCGGTGAAGCGACCTACCTGACCGGTTACACCGATGAAACGATGGCAGGCGGCTGGGCGCTGGCGCAGCGCCTCGCCCGCGAATTCGCGGGACTGGCCGCGGCCGATATGCAAACGCGGCTCGCGTTGCATTACGATTCCGCGCCCTTCACCGCCACCGCATTCGGCACCGCCCTTGAAATGCTGGGCGGCGATTCATTGCTGAACGTCGCACAGCGCACCGATGTGCCGGTGCTGGGTCTCTTGCATGCGACCGAAACCGCCGCCATCGAAAGCGAAAGCGCCGCCTTGTTCGACGCCGGTTTCACGACCCTCAAGGTCAAAGTCGGCTGGGATGCCATACGCGATGCCGCAATGGTCAAACGGGTGCAAAGCGCGCTCAACGGCCGCGGCAATATCCGGCTCGACGCCAACCAGGGCTACAGTCGCGACGACGCCTGCCGTTTCGCGGCGACGCTCGACCCGCAAGGCATAGAGCTGTTCGAGCAACCGTGCGCTGCCGGCGACTGGGAGTCCGCCTGCGCCGTTGCGCGCGTGGCAACCGTGCCGATGATGCTCGACGAATCGATTTACGGACTTGACGACATACGCCGCGCCGCCGAACTCAAGGCCGCGCGCTATATCAAGGTGAAGCTGATGAAGCTCGGCGGACTCGCCCGGCTCGCCGCTGCCATAGATACCATACGCGACTGCGGGATGGAACCGGTACTCGGCAACGGCGTCGCCTGCGAAATCGGCTGCTGGATGGAGGCCTGCGTTGCGCGCGGCCGCATCCGCAACGCCGGCGAAATGAACGGCTACCTCAAACCGACTGCGCCCTTGCTCGCGAACCCGCTCAAATTCGAACGCGGCGCGATCGTGCTGGAACCCGGCTATCGCCCCAGACTCGACGTTGACGCACTGGCCCGCTGCACGCTGGAGCGGCAAACTTTCGGCGCGTAACGTGCCTGGCGAATTCTGCTAGCATTGCACCTCGTTTGAGGAGAGCCCCCATGCGGGACACCGCAGGCAACGCCACTACCCAGCGCAACGGCAAACAAGCAGTCGAAGTCCATCCGCTGACAGCTGCAGTCGGCGCGGAAATCCGCGGCGTCGATCTGGCGCAGGTGAGCGACGCGCAGTTTGCTGAAATCGAAAGCGCGTGGACGCGCCATTCGGCGCTGCTGTTCCGCGGCCAGCGGCTCGATCACGATGCATTGCTCGCGTTCAGCCGCCGCTTCGGCGAGCTCGATCCGCCGCCGGTCAACGAGAATGGCAAGAAATTCGTCGAAGGCTATCCCGATATCTACGTCGTCTCCAACATCCTGGGGACGGACGGCACGCCGATCGGCAGCCTCGGCGCGGGCGAAGCCGTGTGGCACACCGACATGTCGTACCTGCCGGAGCCGCCCGACGCGTCGCTGCTCTACTCGGTCGAGATTCCACCGGTGGGCGGCGATACCTGGCTGTGCGGCATGATCGCGGCCTGCGCTTCTTTGCCGCAGGCGCTGCGCAAGACGGTAGCAGGGCGCAGCATCAAGCACGACGGCACTTACAACTCCGGCGGCTATTTGCGCGCGGGCCTCAAGGATTCAGACGACCCGGTGCATTCGGTCGGCACGCCGCATCCCCTCATCTGCATCCATCCACCGAGCGGCAAGCACACGCTGTATCTCGGACGCCGCCGCAATGCCTGGGTGGTCGGCCTGCCGCGCGACGAATCCGAAGCTTTGCTCGATGAATTGTGGGCTCACGCGGCGCGGCCCGAACATGCGTTCGCGCACAGTTGGCGTGTCGGCGATGTGCTGATGTGGGACAACCGCACCACCATGCACCGGCGCGATCCGTTCGATTCGGCAGCGCGGCGCCTGATGTACCGCACCCAGATCAAGGGCAAGCTGAAGCCGCAGCGCGCGCCCTAGGTTATCCCGCGCGCCGGGTGCCGGCGACAGCGGTCAGACCACCCGGAAATTCTTGAACTGCCACGGGTCGCCCTGGTCCACGTCCTCCGGAAATAACTTGCCGCGGTCGTTGAGCGGCGACCAGTCGGTGTAGGTGCCGACAACGTTGCCGAGATAGGGATTGGCGATTTCGAGCACGCGCTGAAAATCCAGATCGTCCGGGTCGCACACGCCGCGCAGCGGATTTTCCATTGCCCAGATCACACCCGCCATCACGCCGGCGGCGACCTGCAGGCTGGTCGCGTTGTTGTAGGGTGCCAGTTTGCGCGCTTCGTGTATCGACAGCCGCGAGCCGTACCAATACGCCCCCTTGGCGTGACCCATGAGCAATGCGCCCAATTCATCGGTACCGTCAAAAATCTCGTCCATCAATATGCGTTTGTTCTCGGGCAGCGCCCAGTTCTTGCCCGCGTACTCGTGCAACGACAATATCGTGTTGTCGCAGGGATGGTAAGCGTAGTGGCAGGTCGGGCGATAAACGACTTTCTTGCCCGTACGCACCGTGTAGTAATCCGAAATCGAAATTGCTTCGCCGTGGGTAATCAGAAAGCCATGGAAATTGCCTTCCGCCGGCGTCCACGTGCGCACCCGCACCGAAGCGCCGGGACGCGTGAGATAAATTGCCGCCTTGCCGCCGAAGTTGTGTTGCTTGGCGTCGCGTGGAAAATGTTTTTCGTGCGAGCCCCAGCCGAGTTCGCACGGCTGCGAGCCTTCACCGACAAAGCCATCGACCGACCAGGTGTTGACGAACTCAAGGCGGCGCTTGCCCGGATTTGCAACTTGCGTGTCGCGCTCCGAGCAATGAATGACTTTGACGCCGAGTTCCATCGCCAGCCGCGCCCAGTCCGCCTTCGACTCAGGCTTGGCGGCGCGCTTGCGAATGTCGCGCGAGAGGTTGATCAGCCCCTGCTTGACCCAGTGCGAAATCAGACCGGGATTGGCGCCATGCGTCGGAATCACGGTCGGCCCGCCATTCGGGAACTTGGTGCGAAACTTCATGACTTCTTCGCGCAGCCCGTAATTGGAACGGCGCGACGCCGACACCTTGGTGTCGGTATAACCGCCGAGCCACGGCTCGATGCAGGTGTCGAGATACATCACGCCGCGTTTGTAGCAAAACTCTATAAGCGCGACGCTCGACACCTCGACCGACAGATTGAGCAGGAAATCGCCCTTACTGACCAGCGGCTCCAGCACGGTGCGGTAGTTTTCGCGCGTGAGCGGCCTGACCGTGAATTTGACGCCGAAATGTTTGGCTTCCTCGATGCCGCGCGTGTCCCCGGTCACGATACGGATGCGCTCCAGCGGCATGTCGATGTGGCGCAGCAGCAGCGGCAAAGTGCCCTGACCGACGGAACCGAAACCGACAACGATCAACCGGCCCTGAAATTTGACGTGTTTTTTCTCGTTCATTTCGCGCTTCCCGACAACACCGTAAAACAGTTCCGGATTTTCGCTGCGGAGTTTAACATTTTACGTTCTACCGCGTTAACCAAACCTCCGCCCCCGACGACTAAATCTTCAACAGCAGCTTGCCCTTGGTATTGCGGCCTTCGAGATAGCGGTGCGCATCCGCCGCCTGCGCCAGAGGAAACTCGCGATCGATCTCGACTTTGAGCCGGCCAGCCGCGTGATGCGCAAACAAGTCGGCAACACGACCGCGCAACTCTTCGGCGCTGGCAATGTAGTCGGCAAGATGCGGACGCGTAAAAAATACCGAACCCGCCTCGGCCAGTTCGAGCGGCTCGACGGCGGTGACAAGCCCGGACGCGCCGCCATAGTTGATGCATAGCCCGCGCTTTTTCAGGCTGCGGATGCTTTTGTGTATGGTGTCCTTGCCCACCGCGTCGTAGACGACATCGACGCCCTGCCCGCCGGTGATCTGCATCACCGCTTCACGAAAATCGGTGTCGCGGTAAAGAATCACGTGGTCGGCGCCACGCGCCTTCGCAATGGCCGCTTTTTCCGGACTGCCCGCTGTGGCCAGCACCGTCGCGCCGCGCAACTTTGCCAATTGCGTAAGCAACTGGCCGACGCCGCCCGCGGCCGCGTGCACCAGACAGCTTTTGCCCGCAGCCAGCGGAAAGGCGGAATGCGACAGATAGTGCGCCGTGCATCCCTGCAGCATCAGCGCGGTCGCGATATCCAGCGGCACTGCGTCCGGCACTTTCACCAACCGTTTGGCGGGCACCGCCGCATACTCCGCATAGCTGCCGCGCACTATGCAGTAAGCGACGCGCTCGCCGACCGCAAAATCGGTCACGCCCGCGCCCAGTTCTGCCACGGTGCCGCCGCCTTCCATGCCCAGCGTCATCGGCAGCGGCGTCTGATAGGTCTGCGACCGCGCGTACTGGCCGCTACGCATGTAGACGTCGATGAAATTGATGCCGGCATAAGCGAGCTTGACGAGCACCTCGCCCGCGGCCGGACCCGGTTGCGGCATGTCCATGGTCTTTAATTGCTCAGGCCCGCCGAAAGCGGGAATCGAAATTGTCTGCATGTTTTTTTTCCTTCGTGCGTTCTGCGGCAAGTTTACGTCACGCGGGCGGGCACTGCGCAGTACGTTATCATTTGCACTGCGAAATAAGGTTCGCGCCGACTCGAAAATGCCGGCGCCCATAAGCGGAGAGTTTATGACTGCCCGATCCCAGGTTGCAATCGAAGCGGCGCCGGCGCGTGCCGCGGTTGCCGAATTAATACGCCGTGCGCGCGCGGCGCAGAGCGTTGCCGCACGTTATTCCCAGGCGCAACTCGATGAGGTGGCGACCGCCGCCGCATGGGCCATCATGGAACCCGCGCGCAACCGCCTGCTAGCCGAACTCGCAGTGCAGGACACCGGGCTCGGCAACGTGGCCGACAAAATCGTCAAGAACCACCGCAAGACTCTTGGACTCATGCGCGATCTCACGGACGCCAAGACGACCGGCGTCATCGCCGAACATGCGGACACCGGCATCACCGAGATCGCCCGCCCGGTCGGCGTCGTAGCCGCCGTCGTGCCGTCAACTAATCCCGGCGCCACGCCCGCCAACAACATCATCAATGCTTTGAAATGCGGCAATGCAGTCATCCTGTCGCCGTCGCCCAAGGGCTATACGACCAGCGCCAGGCTGCTTGAATACATCCATGCGGAATTAAAGCGCGTCGGCGCCCCCGCGGACCTCGTGCAGATGCTGGCGGCGCCGGTGACCAAGGAGTCGTCAACCGAACTCATGCAGCAGGCCGACCTCGTGGTCGTCACCGGCTCGCGCGCCAACGTGCGCGCCGGCTATTCGAGCGGCAAGCCCGCGCTTGGCGTCGGCGCCGGCAATGTCGCGGTGATCGTCGACGACAGCGCCGATATCGATGACGCTGCCGCCAAAATCATGACATCGAAGACTTTCGACAACGCGACGAGCTGCTCGTCGGAGAACAGCGTCATCGTCCACGCGAAAGTTTACGACGCCATGCTGGCGGCGCTCGCCAGGCAAGGTGGCGTGCTGCTGACCGCCGCCGAAAAAGCCACGCTACAGAAAACGATGTTCCCCGGCGGTCATTTGTCATCCACCGTCACCGCGCAGGCGGTCAGCCGCATCTGCGCGATTGCGGGCTTGACGCGCCCCGCCCTCGCCGCCGCCAAATGCCTGCTGGTCGAGGAAACCGGCGCCGGTCCCGACTGCCCTTACTCCGGCGAAAAACTCTCGCCGGTGCTTACCGTATACCGCGCACAGAACTTCGATCACGCATTCGACACGCTGCGCAGCATTTACGCATACATGGGCAATGGCCACTCGTGCGGCATCTACAGCGAGAACGACACCAACATCCGGCGGCTCGGCCTCGAAATGACAGTGTGCCGCGTGATCGTCAAGCAAGCGCATACCTTCGCCACCGGCGGCAGCTTCGACAACGGCCTGCCGTTTTCGCTGTCGATGGGCTGCGGCACCTGGGGCGGCAACAGCTTTTCGGAAAACCTGCACTACAAGCATTTCCTGAACATCACACGCATCGTGCGCACCATTCCAGCACGCGAACCCAGCCCCGATGACATCTTCGGCGCGTATAAAAAGAGATACAAAATCTAAAAGCCTCACCGCAAAGGACGCGAAGGACGCGAAGATTAGTTCAAAGGCTACAGCTTTCAGCTTTTCCTTGGCGACCTTAGCGTCCTTTGCGGCTCAAGATCTTCTTCATGCGTACTATCCGACATTACGTTGACCTGCAGGCGCGCGAGCAACCCGCTGCGCCGTACCTGATCGCGCCAGAAACCGGACGCGTAATGAGCTACGCGCAACTCCAGTCGGATTGCGTGCAGCTCGGCCGCCATCTCGACGGCCAGGGGCTCGGCAAAGGCGATAAGGTCGCCCTTATGCTGCACAACGGCTACCAGACCGGCCGCCTGCTGATCGGCGTCATGTACGCGGGTTACATGGTGGCGCCGCTCAACCTGCTCTCGCAGCCGTCGCAGCTTGTCTATGTGCTGGAGCATTCGGACACGCGGCTGGTGTTTACCAGCACCGAACTGGCGCCGCGCCTGCATACCGCACTCAAAGACATCAAGCGCGACATCAAGGTCGTCGTCATCGATCCGGATGCGGTCTCTATTTTTGACGATGTAGCGCTGCCGCCGGTGCAACCTCATCCGGTGAGCGAAGACGACGACGCGCTGCTGATGTACACCTCGGGCACCACCGGCAAACCGAAAGGCGTGGTGCTCTCGCATAGAAGTGTGGTCGCTGGCGGGGAGTACACGAGCCGCGCCCATCAACTGACGGCGCAGGACCGCGTGATGTGCGCACTGCCGCTGTATCACATCAACGGCCAGATAGTGACCGCAGTGGCGCCCATCGTGCACGGCGGCTCGGTGGTGATGCCGCACCGCTTCAGCGTGACCAACTACTGGAAAACGGTGGTGCAGCAGCGCTGCACCTGGATCAACGTGGTGCCTACCATCATCGCCTACCTGCTGAATGCGCCAGAGCCGCGCGCGCTGGGGCTCGATATCTCCGGGATAAAGTTCTGCCGCTCGGCATCGGCACCGCTGCCACCCGAACTGCACCGCGCCTTCGAAGAAAAATTCGGCATCAGCATCATCGAAACTTTCGGCATGACAGAAACCAATGCGCCCTGCTTTACCAATCCGTACGAGCGCGCGAAACGCAAAATCGGCAGCCCCGGCCAGCCGTACGGCAACGAAGGCAAGGTCATCGATCCGGCGACCGGCCGCGACCGGCCTGCAATGCAGGCCGGCGAACTGATGGTGCGCGGCGACAACGTGATGAAAGGCTATTACAAGGACCCAGCCAACACCGCGCAGACGCTGCAGGCCGACGGCTGGATGCACACCGGAGATCTCGGCTATATGGACGCCGACGGCTTCGTGTTCGTCACCGGCCGCATCAAGGAACTCATCATCAAGGGCGGCGAAAACATCGCGCCGCGCGAAATCGACGAAGCGCTGCTGCGGCACCCGGCGGTGCTCGAGGCCGCGGCTGTCGGCATGCCCGACGCACACTACGGCCAGGAGATCATGGCCTGCATCGTCCTGAAACCCGGGGAATATTGTTCGCTGGATGAACTCTATACCTTCTCGCAGCAGGAACTCGGCAAGTACAAGACGCCCAAGCTCATCAAGCTGGTGGAGTCCCTGCCCAAAGGGCCGTCGGGCAAGGTCCAACGGCTGAAACTGCTCGAAACATGATCCCCATCCTGCATTACCCTGAGCGCATGCCCAAGGCGCTCGCCGACGACTATCGCTGACCGCGAATTCTGCGCGCCACTGCCAAAGCCGGCGCGCTGTGGTAGGTTAGCGCAGATTTTACGTGCGGCGTCCCTGACATGAACCTCCATCGCCTGTTGTTGCAACGTGCTGCCGACGGCAAGCCTCTGCGCGTCGCGCTGATCGGCGCCGGCAAATTCGGTTCGATGTTTCTGTCGCAGGCGAGGCGCACGCCCGGCCTGCATCTGGTCGCCATCTGCGACCTGGCACCCCAACGCGCGAAGGAAAGTCTGCAGCGCGTCGGCTGGCCCGCCGAACAATACGCCGCGCCATCGCTTGCCGCCGCGCGCAAGTCCGGCACCACTTTCGTCACCGACGACGCGCTTGCAGTCATCAAATCCAATGCAATCGAAATCGCCATCGACGCCACCGGCAGCCCCGCGGCCGGCATACGCCATGCGCTTGCCTGCTGCGAACACGGCAAGCACATCGTGATGGTCAACGTGGAGGCCGACGCGCTCGCCGGCCCCCTGCTCGCGCGGCGCGCGGCGCAGGCGGGCATCGTCTACTCGCTCGCCTATGGCGATCAGCCGGCCCTGATCTGCGAAATGGTCGACTGGGCGCGCGCCGCCGGCTTTGAAGTGGTCGCCGCCGGCAAAGGCACCAAATATCTTCCCGCGTATCACGCCTCGACGCCCGCCACGGTATGGGGCCATTACGGATTTACGCCGGAGATGGTCGCGGGCGGCGATTTCAACGCGCAGATGTTCAATTCGTTTCTCGACGGCACCAAATCGGCGATCGAGATGGCGGCTGTCGCCAACGCAACCGGACTCACGCCCGCGCCGCAGGGTCTCGCTTTTCCGCCTTGCGGCGTCGACGATTTGCCGCACATCATGCGGCCGCGCGCGGCCGGCGGCCAACTCCACCACGCCGGCCAGGTCGAGGTCATCTCCAGCCTCGAGCACGACGGCAGTGCGGTGTTCCGCGATTTGCGCTGGGGCGTCTACGTGACGTTCGCTGCCGACAGCGAGTACGTGCGGCGCTGCTTTCACGAATACGGACTCATCACGGACAGCAGCGGCAATTACTCGTCTATGTACAAGCCTTTTCACCTGATCGGACTCGAACTCGGCATCAGCGTCGCGTCTGTCGGCCTGCGCGGCGAAGCAACCGGTGCTGCAACCGGCTTTCGCGGCGACGTCGTCGCCACTGCCAAGCGCGATCTCAAGGCGGGCGAAACGCTGGACGGAGAAGGCGGCTACACCGTCTACGGCAAGCTCATGCCGGCAGCGGATTCCCTGGCGTGCGGCGGTCTGCCGCTGGGGCTCGCCCACGGCGTTGCCATGAAACGCGCGGTCGCTCAAGGCCAGACCGTGACGTGGGCGGATGTGGCCGCCATCGACAGCGACGCCGCGCGTTTCCGGCGCGAGATGGAGCAGGCGTTCGCTGCCGAATTGGGCGCTGACCGCGCGCAACGCGCGAGCTGAGGCTGAGAAAAACATGGGCCGGCGCGGCTTCATCAGCATCTGCGCGGCCGGCGCCGCCGTCGTCGCAGCATTGCAGAAGTATTGCCGTCAGCAGGGCCAATATTGACAGGCTTTCGTTAACCGAGCACGATGGGCCGGTGTCGTCCAGACTGCTGGCGGCGCCACACCAATCAGGAGGAACACCCCTATGAAAAATGTTATCAAGGCCGCAACCTGCGCAATGCTGCTGTCGGCATGCGCTTCGATGGAACCCGATGGTCCGACGGCGGTCGCCATGGTGCGCCCGGCCAGCGGCTCGCAGGTGCGCGGCGAAGCGAAATTCACGCAAGTCGGCAGCCGCGTCCGCGTCACCGCGGAACTCACCGGACTGTCGCCGGGCGCGCATGGGTTTCACATCCATGAAAAAGGCGATTGCAGCGCGGCCGACGGCATGAGCACCGGCGGGCACTTCAATCCGCAAAGCAAAAAACACGGCGCGCCCGACACGCCGGATCGTCATGCCGGCGACCTCGGCAACCTGACTGCCGATCAATCCGGCAAGGCCACCCTGACCATGATGGTCGACGGTATTTCCGTCGGCAAGGGCATGGACGGCGTCATCGGCCGTGGCCTGATAGTGCACGCCAACGCCGACGACCTTAAAACCGACCCCACCGGCAACGCGGGTGGCCGCTACGGTTGCGGCGTAATTCAATAGCAACGCGAACCGGCGGCGCTCATTCGAGCGGCAACCCGTTGGCGGCAACGTCAACGGGTTTTGTTTTGCCGTTGTTTTTGTCCGCGCGCGATCCGCGCGGCCGCGGATGAGTAGAATCGCACCATGATCCGCTGGCTGCAATCCGATGAATCGTTTCCGCCGCTGACCGCTGCACTCGCCGAACCCAACGGCCTGCTTGCCGCGGGCGGCGGGCTGTCGACAGCGCGCCTCATCGACGCTTACCGGCACGGCATCTTTCCGTGGTTCAGCACGGGCCAGCCCATCCTGTGGTGGAGCCCCGACCCGCGCATGGTGCTGATGCCGCCGGAACTCAAAGTCACGCGCTCGCTGGCGAAAGCACTGCGCAACCGACAATACGAAGTGCGTGCCGACACGGCTTTTCGCACCGTCATCGAAAGCTGCGCTGCACCCCGCGCGGAGCAGGAAGGCACCTGGATCAGCCCCGAAATGAGCGCGGCTTACTGCGCATTGCATGAACTCGGAACCGCTCACTCGATCGAAACCTGGATCGACGGCGAACTCGCCGGCGGGCTCTACGGCGTGGCTATCGGCCGCATGTTTTACGGTGAGTCGATGTTCACGCGCGCGCCGGACGCCTCCAAAATCGCGCTCGTGCACCTGGTGCGCCAGCTCGCGCGCTGGCAGTTCGGCATGATCGACTGCCAGATGTACACGGAGCACCTCGCGTCACTGGGCGGGCGCGAAATCCCGCGCGCGGACTTCGTGCGAAAACTGCAGGAGTTGGTAAACTATCCGCATGTGCCCGGCCACTGGAAACTAGACCTTGACCTTGCTCAATGATTTTCCGCTGTCGGTGCTGCAGTTCTACGCGACTGCGCCCTACCCGTGCAGCTATCTGCCGGACCGCGTGGCGCGCTCGCAAGTGGCGACCCCCAGCCATCTGATCGACGCGCCGGTATACGGCGAACTGGTCAAGGCGGGCTTCCGCCGCAGCGGCGCGTTTACCTACCGGCCGTATTGCGACCATTGCCGCGCCTGCGTGCCGGTGCGCGTCGCCACCGAAGAATTCCGGACCAACCGCACGCAGCGCCGCATCTGGAAAAAACACGCCTCTCTCAAGTCCGAAGTGCTCGACCTCAATTACAGCCACGAGCACTACGCGCTGTACCTGCGCTACCAGTCGATGCGGCATGCGGGCGGCGGCATGGACCAGGACAGCCGCGAGCAGTACCGCCACTTCCTGCTGCAGAGCAACGTCGAATCGCGGCTGGTGGAATTCCGCGAGAATGGCGTATTGCGCATGGTGAGCATACTCGACGAACTGGCGGACGGCCTGTCGTCCGTCTACACGTTCTTCGATCCGGAAATCGGTGCGGCAAGCTACGGCACTTACAATATCCTGTGGCAGATCGATCAATGCGTGAAAAGCGATCAGCCTTTCCTCTACCTCGGCTACTGGATCGCGCAAAGCCGCAAGATGGCCTACAAGATCAAGTTCCAGCCGATGCAGGGGTTGATCGAAGGCCGCTGGCAACCACTGCCGGCCGCGCTGGACGGCGGCACCGAGGCGACGGTCTAGCCTGCGGTTTTATCAGCCGCAGGCTGAGTCCACATGCGTACTAGAGAGTAGCCGACCGCCAGCAGGGTGGGGCCGAGGAAAATCCCGACGAAGCCGAACGCGAACACGCCGCCGAACACGCCCAGCATCACCAGCACAAACGGCAGGCTGCTGCCGCGGCTGATCAGCAAAGGCTTGATGACATTGTCAATGCCGCTGATCACGAAAAACCCCCAGATCACCATGAAGATCGCCCAGCCGGTCGAACTCTTGAACGCCAGCCAGATCACGGCGCCGGCCCAGATCAGCGGCGGCCCCACCGGCACCATCGACAGCAGGAAAGTCAGGAATCCCAGCAATGCCGCGCCGGGCACGCCCGCAATCAGAAACCCGATGAACGCCACGAGCCCCTGCGCGATCGCGGTGCCGACGATGCCATAGACCACGCCCTGGATGGTGCCGCCGACAGTCTGCAGCAGGCCCGGGGCAAGCACGCCGGCCACACGGTGCGTTGCCGATTTCGCGGACGCCATCAGCGCGGCGCCGTCGCGGTAAAAGAAAAACGCGATAAAAGCAGTGAGGCTCAGCTGCAGCACGCCTTCGCCAAGTATCAGCCCGGCATTCAGCAGTCCCTGCTGCATGGGTTGCGCCACCCTTTTCAGCGCCTCACCCAGTTTTTCCTCGCTCGTCGCGAGCCCTCGCCACCAACCGTCCACGCCCTCACCAACCAACGGCAGACTGGCGACCCAATCCGGCGGCTTGGGCAATCCGTCGGCAAAAAGTTCACGCACTTGTCCGAACAATGCCGTGACGTTATCCGCGAGCGTCAACGCCAGCAGCGCCAGCGGCAGCACCACGACCAGGATCAGCAGCAGCGTCATCAGCAATGCCGCGAGCGTGCGGCGGCCGCCCAGCCGCTGCTCCAACCACTGGTAGACCGGCCAGGTCGAAAAACACACGATGGCGGCGCACAGCAGGGCCGTGACGAATGGCTGCAGCACCAGCAGACAGCCGACGACCAGAGTTACGATCGCCGCGACTTGCGCCATCTTTTCGACCCGGGTTTCCATTGTTGCAGTTCCGCTTCCGTGTGTTGAGAGTGGTAAGTTTCTATCACGCCATAGGGGGCGGGTCAAACTGCGCGCAGCGCCCGTGATCCGTCCACGGAAGGTTAAAATGCCGCAATGTTGATTGGCGTTCCCGGAGCAATATGACAAGCACTGCGGCAGACCTCGCCGCGCGCATCGATGCGCTGCTGCCGCAGACGCAATGCAGGCTGTGCGGATATGCCGGCTGCCTGCCCTATGCCGAAGCGGTTGCCGCGGGGCGCGCCGGGATCAACCAATGTCCGCCCGGCGGCGCTACCACCGCGCGCGAACTCGCCGCGGTACTCGATGCACCGTATCAGCCGCTCGATCCACGTTTCGGCGCAACCAAACCGCCGGCAGTCGCATTGATCGATGAAAAGTTGTGCATCGGCTGCACCCTGTGCATCGAGGCCTGTCCGGTGGATGCCATCGTCGGCGCGTCCAAACTGATGCACACGGTGATCGCAGATGCCTGCACGGGCTGTGAACTGTGCCTGCCGCCCTGCCCGGTCGACTGCATCAGCATGGCGCCGACCGGCGCCCAGCCATCGCGCGAAGAACTGCGCGACACAGCCGCGGCGGCGCGCCTGCGCTTCGAGCGACGCAACGCGCGCCGCGCGCGCGAACTTGCCGAGCGGCACGCCGCCGGACGCGTCAACACTCCCACCGTAAACGAACGGATAGTGCAACGCGCGATGGAACGCGCGCGGCTGCGGCTGGCGACCAAAGGACAGCGAAACAAATAAATTACGGACGCCGGGACATGCTGCAGATCAGGCGTGAAAGACTTCCTGCTTGATCGCGCCCTTGCTGGTGTTCTTCACCGCGTACATGAGCTTGTCGGCCTGGCGGATCATGTCTTCGATCGAAGCCGGCATGCGCAGGAAGGTGGCGATGCCGATGCTGAAAGTCACCGGCCAGTTGTGCTCCTGCATTTCGTGCAGCAGGCGCTGCTGCAGCATTTCAATGACCATGCGGCAGGCCTCGGCGTTGGTTTCCGGCAGCATCACGGCGAATTCGTCGCCGCCCAGCCGCCCCGGCAGGTCTGACGAGCGCAGTTTGCGCTGCATGGTCTTGGAAATCACGCGCAGCAACTCGTCGCCGACATGATGGCCGAATTTGTCGTTGACCATCTTGAAATTATCGCAGTCGATATAAGCGATCGACAGCGTGCGCTTGTAGCGCCGGCACACTTCGATCTCCGCGCTGACCACCGGATAGAAGCCGCCCTTGTTGACGAGCCCGGTCAACGCGTCTTTGCGCGACTGAAAGTGCGCGTCCTCGAACGCCTTGCGCAGTTCGGTCAGCGCGACAACCATGACCACGAAGCCGAACAGCACCGTGCCCCAGTCCCAATACAGCAACGACGGGTTGTTGATGTAGGCGCCGCCAACCGCGTCGACGTACGTCCACGAGGTGCAGGACACGATGGACAGCAGGACACCGAACAGGCGCCCCATCACCCAGGTCAGGACCAGCAGCGGAACGAGATAAATCACCGTCAGGCGCAGCTTGAAGGCGGTCGCGAAATCGACCGCTGCGACCAGCAACATCAATACCAATCCGAACGCGATCCACTGTCCGCGATGCTGGTTCACAAAAAACGAACCTACTCCGGATTTCCCACGTGCCGTGTTGGCCATGTTCATACTTTCTCTGGCAAATCGCGTCTCGAGCAGTTGCTTCTAGCGTTCAAACCAGCAAGTAACATGCCACGCGGTTGCCGCGTGATTTAGTTCTCGCTTGATCGCCTGACAGTGCCTGCAAATCGGCCAGCGCACCATCGTATGTGACATTGTTGGCACCCGCAGCCGGCAGCAGAATGTGGAAATTCAGACGTAATAACGCGTTCTTTCATCACTTTCTGTGCCGCGCTGCATGCGGCAATCCGGCAATGCGCGCTGTCCGCGGTTGTCAATTGAGCGGCAGCCGATTACCCTGAGCGCCTTCGCCAACCGTTCCCCCGCATGAATCCGTCAAAACGCTCTGAAATTTTCAGCCGGCTGCGCGCCGCCAATCCGGAACCGCGCGGCGAACTCGAATACCGCAACCCGTTTGAGCTGCTGGTGGCAGTCATACTGTCGGCCCAGGCCACTGACAAGAGCGTCAACCTGGCCACGCGCGAACTCTACGCGGCGGCCAATACACCCGCGGCCATCCTGCAACTTGGCACTGCAGGGCTGGAAAAATACATCAAGCGCATTGGGCTCTACCGCACCAAGGCGAAAAATATCCTGGCGACCTGCCAGTTGCTGCTCGAACGCCACGCCGGCGCAGTACCGGCCAGCGGCGAAGAGCTCGTGCAGTTGCCGGGCGTGGGCCGCAAAACCGCCAGCGTCGTCCTCAATATCGCGTTCGGGCAACCGACCATCGCGGTCGATACGCACATTTTTCGCATTTCCAACCGCACCGGTATTGCACCCGGCAAAGACGTGCTCGCGGTGGAAAAAAAGCTGGCAAAGCTGGTGCCGGATGAATTCAAGCTGCATGCCCATCACTGGCTGATCCTGCACGGGCGTTATGTATGCAAAGCGCGCAAGCCCGACTGCCCGACCTGTCTAATTAATGACTTGTGCGAATTCAAACGCAAAACAAAGAGCAAATAGTCAGACCGTAGCCCGGCAGCAAACGCCGTGTGCCTTCCTTCATCCCTAAGTGGCCTCGGGCCATTCATCCTTCATCCTTGGCCATGTTCTCCCCCTCCCGCGACCAGGCGCGCCAATTCCTGTTTGATACCTGGCAGAAATATCGCAGCAGCACAGCGCTCAGCGAAATGGAGCGCATCGCGCTCGATGTCATGTCGCAGCATCCCGAATATCACGCGTTGCTCGACGACCCGGTGCGCAATCTTGACCGCGACTTCACGCCGGAAGACGGCGCGATCAACCCATTCCTGCACCTGTCGCTGCATCTGGCGATTGAAGAGCAGCTCTCGATCGACCAGCCGCGCGGCATACGCACGCAATTCGCGCGCATAGCGCTGGCGTCGGGGTCGGAGCATGAGGCCAAACATGCATTGCTCGACTGCCTGGCCGAAACCCTGTGGCTCGCGCAGCGCGCAGGCTCCGCGCCGGACCAGGCTTTGTACCTGGCCTGTCTCGCCCGCAAATCCGCGAAATAACCGTAGTCAATGAAAAAAGCCGCGCGGCATTGCCGGGCGGCCTTTTTTTGCGGAGTTAAGCGGGCTAGTACTTGCCCGAAAGCGCCTGCTGGCTCGAGAAATACGCGGCCAGATCGGCCATGTCTTCTTTTTTCAGGCTGGCGACCATGCCGGACATGACGGGATTCTTGCGCGCGCCCGATTTGTAGTCGCTGAGAGCGCGCAACAGATAATCGTAGTACTGGCCGGCCAGCTTGGGATTGTCGGCGATCGGGGTCGCGCCGGTCTCGCCATGGCACGCCGCGCACACTTTGGATTTATCCTTGCCGGCCGCGGGATCGGCAGCCTGCGCGGTTGCGCCGAACGCAAGGAGGGCGGCGATAAACAGAATTTTTTTCATGGTCGTCATCTCTTATTTTCCGGCCGTCTTGGTATTTTCGGCCGCGTAGTAAGCGCCCAGGTCGGCCATGTCCTTATCGCTCAACCCGGCCGCAATCGCGCGCATGGTCGGATGGTTGCGCTCGCCGGATTTATAGGCCTGCAGCGCCTTCGCAATATAACCGGGATGCTGACCGCCGAGCTTGGGCACTCGATACACCGATGGAAATGCCGTCTTGTAGTCAGGTATGCCGTGACATCCCTGGCACATGACTGTTTTCTGCTTGCCCGCGGCGGCATCGCCGTCGGCGGCCACCGCCGTCGACGCAACGCACGCCAGCACCACTGCGCCCGACAATATCGCGTTAAACATCTTCATTATCCGGTTTCCCCAAGTCGCTAAAAACTGGCGAGATTATACCGGAAAATCGCCGGCCTGCACCGCCGCGCGCGCGTCAATGCGCCGCAGTGAGGATGCCGGATGCGGCCAACAGCAGCACACCGATTTCGAGGACCGCGATGGCGAAATAAACCCAGTCGCGGCGCGCCGCATACAGCGGCAGCAACGCAATAAAGCACAGCAGCGAAACACCCGACAGTATCGCGATGCCGACGAGCGGCCACGCGTCGCCGCTGCCGAGAGTGGCGAGCCATCCCCAGCCCTGCGGCGCGCCGGTCGCGCGCAAATAATCCGGCGCCGCGAGCGTCCACAATTCCGGCATTTTCGCCAACGGCACGTGCGCCGGCACCAGCCCGAATACATAGGCGAGAAAGCCCCCTGCCAGCGCGCCCAGTCCAAGCTTCATGCCGGCATCCAGCACACGCGCGTACCGCAATTGCTCAGGCGACGCATGGACGCGTTGCGCGGGTTCGCCGCTTTTCTCTAGTTCCATAGTCCCAATCCTTTCGCCAGCGCGCGCACACCCGCGGCCAGCAACAGCGCAATGACCAGTTTGCGTATGGTAGATGCCTTGATGATCTTCAGCAGCCGCGCGCCGATAAACGCGCCCAGCATCATGCCGACTACCGAAGGTGCGGCGATGATGGCGAGCACTGCTCCTTTATTGATATATACCCAGGCGGCGGAAGAATCGACGATCGACAAAATAAACCCGCTGCTGCCCGCCGACAACCTGAGCGGCACGCCCATCACGAGATTTAAGGCGGGAACATTGGCCCAGCCGGCGCCGAGCCCGAACAAGCCGGCCAGCATGCCGATGCCGACGAACAACACGAGGCCTAACGGCGTGCGGTGCACCTGCCAGGCGATTTCCCGTCTGTGCACTGCATCGTAAAAAATGCCGTTGATACGCAACGCGGCCGCCAGCGCATCCGTTTGCCCGACCTGCGGAAACTCGGATTTTTTCGCCAGCCACATCAGCGCCACGATGCAAAGTATGGTCACGCCCAGCGCAGTCTGCACCAGCGAGGGCGGCAAAGCGAGCCCCACCAGCGCACCAACAATGGAGCTCGCCGATGCCAGCAGGGCCAGCGGCAACGCCAGGCGCAAATCGGCAAGCCCGGCGCGCAGCAGGCCGGGGCCCGCGGCAACCGCGCTCGCCAGCGCCACCAGCAAACCGGCGCCGCGCACAAAATCGAGGTGGAACGGAAAAAAGCCGCTGACTATCGGCACGAACAACACGCCGCCGCCGACACCCGCTGGCACCGCGATCATGCCGAGCACGAAGCACATCACGAACAGCGCGAGCGGCCACAGCCACCACACCACCTCAGCAGCGGGGCCATCAGCCGCCCACCCGAGTTCCGGACAGCCGGCGAGCAAAAACACTGCGCTTGCCCGCACAAGGTAACCGCAACAGACCATGGAATTATTTTTTTTCATTTTTTATCGGTGCCGCCGCACCTCCCCGGCGCGGCACTGCGGCGCTATTGTAACGCGGGCGCCGAATCCACTCTGGCGACGATTGTGAATCCCGGCGCTGCCGTGAGACCATCAGCGCATGCCGGTCATCTCCCGCTTGCGCCGCCTGTTTCCGTTTGCCGGCTGGTTTCCGCTGCGCGCGGATTTTGTGCGCGCGGACATCGTCGCCGGCATCACCGTCGCACTGCTCGCGATTCCGCAGTCGCTCGCGTATGCCCAGCTCGCCGGCGTGCCCATCCACTACGGCCTGTACGCCGCGCTGTTGCCGACCGCGATTGGCGCGTTGTTCGGCTCCTCCGCGGTGCTGTCCACGGGACCCGCCGCCATGACTTCATTGCTGACCGCGGCCAGCGTTGCATCGCTGGCGCCGGCGGGCAGCGAGCAGTTCTATGCTTATGCGGTCACACTCGCGCTGCTGTCGGGCCTGTTCCAGATCGCTTTCGGCCTGCTGCGCATGGGGGTATTGCTCAACTTCCTTTCGTACCCGGTGTTGATGGGATTCATCAACGCGGCCGCCATCATCATCGGCCTGTCGCAACTGCCCATGTTGCTGGGCATGAAACTCGCGCAATCCAATCATTTCCTGCTCGACATCTGGAGCACGCTGGCCCACCTCGATGCGCTGCACGGCATGTCGCTCGGCTTCGGCCTGGCGGCGATCGGCCTGCTCGTCGCCTTCAAGAAACTGGCGCCGCGTTTGCCGGGCGTGGTGATTACGGTCATCGTGCTGACGCTCGCCAGCTACGCGCTCGACTACGCGCGCATCGGCGGCAGCGTGGTCGGCGAAATTCCCCGTGGCCTGCCGCAACTCAGCGTGCCGCAAACCGACTGGCCGGCGATACGAGCTCTGCTGTCCGGCGCTTTCCTGATCGCGCTGATCAGCTTCATGGAAGCCATGTCGAGCTGCAAAATAGTCGCCCTCAAGACGCGCACCGCGTGGGATAAAAACCAGGAATTGATCGGACAAGGCCTGGCCAAAATCGCCGCCGCCTTCAGCCACGCCATTCCGGTCAGTGGATCTTTCTCGCGCACTGCGGTCAATCTTGCCGCCGGCGCGCGCAGCGGCGTGGCGGCACTGGTGGCGGCATGCGTGGTGGGAGCAACCCTGCTCTATTTCACCCATCTCCTCTACCACCTGCCCAAGCCCGTGCTCGCGGCGATAATCATGGTGGCGATCGCCAACCTGGTCGACTATGCGAGCATGCGTCGCGCGTGGCGGGCCAGTCACGATGACGGCATTGCCGCCATCATCACGTTCGTTGCAACGCTGGCTTTCGCGCCCAATATCCAGATCGGCATCCTGACCGGCATCCTGCTGTCGCTCGCCTTGCTGCTGTATCGCCTGATGCGGCCACGGGTGGCCATACTCGGGCTGCATGACGACGGCACACTGCGCGATGCGCAACGCCTGCAACTGCCGGAACTGCACCGCGAACTGGGGGCCATCCGCTTCGACGGCTCGCTGATTTTCGTCAATGTCTCGTATTTCGAAGACGCCATCGTGCAGCTCGAAAAAAGCAATCCGCAATTGAGATACATACTGGTCGCGGCAGGCGGCATCAATACGATAGATGCGTCCGGCATCGAGATGCTCTCCAGCCTGGTTGGGCGGCTCAAGGCCAACGGCATCACGCTGGGTTTCAGCGGCGCCAAACAGCAGGTCCTGATCGTGATGGGACAGACCGGGCTCGCGCACAAAGTGGGGGCTGAAAATATATTTCCTACCGACAAGCTGGCGCTGGATGCGCTGCTGCCGCGCCTGGACGCGAAGCCGCACCACGCTTGACCCTCGCGCACCTGCTATTTGGTTGCGCGGGGCAATCATTTCCCTTAACCTTGCCGCAGCATGGCCAACCGCCTCACCAAAATCTATACCCGCACCGGAGATGCCGGCACCACCGGGCTTGCCGACGGTTCGCGCGTGGCGAAAGACGCGCCGCGCATCGAAGCGATGGGCGCGGTCGATGAATTGAACAGCGTTATCGGTCTCATGTTGTGCGAGGACCTGCCGGACGCGGTGCGCACCTGCCTCGATGGCGCGCAGCACGATTTGTTCGATCTGGGCGGCGAACTGAGCGTGCCCGGCCACGCCATCATGAGCGCGGCACACAGCAAGCGGCTGGAGGAAGCGCTCGACGCCTTCAACGCCGGTTTGCCCGCGTTGAAGGATTTCATCCTGCCCGGCGGCACGCGCGCCGCGAGTCTTTCCCACGTCGCGCGCACCGTGTGCCGGCGCGCTGAACGCGCAGTCGTCGCGCTGGCCAAAACCGACGCGGTCGCCCCGCCGCTCCTGCAATATCTGAACCGCCTGTCCGATCTGCTGTTTGTGCTCGCGCGCGCGCTCAACCGCCACGGCGGCCGCGACGACGTCTACTGGCAGCAGGGCAAAAACCGCGCTTGACGATGGCTGGCCCCGGCCCCTCCCAGTAACCTGAAGTCCTCGCCGCGCTGCTGGCGCGCTGCGGGCTCGACGACCAGCGCGGATTACGACCTGCTGGCCTGCCCACCGGCCCGGTCATACTTTCCGGGCCCTGGGTTAAAGTTATTTAGTACCCACCGTGCGCGCCGTGCGCACCGTTTCAAGGTGCTCGCAAACGGCCTGCGCGCCCTGCAATATGCGCGGCGTCTGGCGCTGGATGTAATCGGGATCGACGTACATCGCCCGCACCTGGCGCAGCCCTGCATAAGCCTGATTGCGCACCCAAGGCGCCGCAAACTCCCCGGGCGTCGTCGCCGAACTGCCGCCGAGCACGACTTCCGGCTGCGCGGCCAACACGCTTTCGATGGCAATGACCGGCGTCAGCGTCGGCGCGGCCGCGAAAACATTGCTGCCGCCGCACAACCCGATGACGTCGCTGATCATATGCTTGCCGTTGACCGTCATCAGCGGCTGGTGCCAGATTTCGTAGAACACCTTGACGCGACTGCGCGCCGCATAGCGCGCATTCAATGCGGCGATACCGCGCTCGAAGTCGCTGGCCGCCTGTTCCGCGCCGGCGGCACTGCCGGCGAGCACGCCCAGTGTGCGCAGCAGCCGCGGGATCGCCTCAAGCGTTCCCGGCTCCGCGACAAAAACCGCAAAACCCAGTTGTTCGAGCCGTTCGAAATCGGCCGCATGATTGCCGGTCTTCCAACCAATGACGAGGTCCGGTTTGAGACTCAGCACCCGCTCGAGATCGATGCGCGAAGCGTCGCCGATTTGTGTGATCGTTTTCGCCGCAGCGGGAAAATCGCTGAAGCGCGGCACGCCCACCAGTTGCGCGCCGCCGCCTGCCGCAAAAACGAGTTCGGTGATGGAAGGCGCCAGCGCAACGATGCGCTGCGCGGGGGCCGGCAATTCGACGCGCACGCCGCGGTCGTCGACGGCGCCGATGCCGGCAGCATGCAATGCGGTGCTAGCGGCCAGGCCCAGCAACAAGGTGATAAGAGTTTGCGGCATGCGGAAACGCCGATCGCCGCGCCGCGGCGAAAACGCGGCTAGCGGCTGCCCATGTACTGCAGCAGCGTCGCGCTGGTGTGACGCAGGCGCTGCGACAGCATGGTGACCAGCTTGATCAGGATCTTGGCGCCCAAACTGGGGCTCTCGACGATGATCTTGACCATATCGTCGCGCGTGAGCGTGCCGAACGTGGTTTCCTTCAGTGCAATGCACGTGGCAAAGCGCGGCTCGCCGTCTATCATCGACATTTCGCCGAGCGTCATGCCGGGCGTCACCGACGTCATCAGCTGCTGCTCGCCCATCAGGTTGCGCTTGTAGATATCGACTTCGCCGCGTATGACGAGCAGCATGTAATCGCCGATATCGCCCTCGCGGATGATGGTCTGCTCGGGCTGCGCATGGTAAATGCGCATGTAGCCGGCGAGCCGGTCGACGTCCTCGCGGTTGAATTCGGCAAAAAACTGCGAGTTTCCGACCAGGCTGAAAATCTGGTCCGCGAACGCGGTGCCCGCGCCCAGATTCTCCAGGCTCTCGAGCACTTTGCGATCAGCGCTGGTATCCATTTTTCCCGCCATGCGTCATCCCTTTGCTCTCCGCCGCCGCGCCGGAGACTAGCGGTCGGCCTCCAGCAATTTGATACGGCGCTGGCGCACGCCGTCCGCGAGCGTATCGAGCAGTTTGTGGCTGTCTTCCCAGCTGATGCAGCCGTCGGTGATGCTCTGCCCGTAAACCAGCGGCTTTCCCGGCACCAGGTCCTGGCGGCCGGCCTTGAGATGGCTTTCGACCATCACGCCGAAAATGCGGTCGTCGCCGGCGGCGAGCTGCTGCGCCACGTCGTTACCGACATCGACCTGCTTCTGCGGGTTCTTGCTCGAATTCGCGTGGCTGAAGTCTATCATCAGGCGCTGCGCGAGGCCGGCTTCCGCCAGTCCTTTGGCCGCGGCCTCGACGCTCGCGGCGTCGTAGTTCGGCGCTTTGCCGCCGCGCAATATGATGTGGCAGTCTTCATTGCCGGCAGTCGACACGATCGCCGAGTGGCCGGCCTTGGTCACCGACAGGAAATGATGCGGCGCCTGCGCCGCGCGAATCGCATCTACCGCGATCTTGATATTGCCGTCGGTGCCGTTCTTGAAGCCGACCGGGCACGACAGTCCCGACGCGAGTTCGCGGTGGATCTGGCTTTCAGTGGTGCGCGCGCCAATGGCGCCCCACGACACGAGGTCGGCGTTGTATTGCGGCGTGATCATGTCGAGGAATTCACAGCCTACCGGCATGCCCATGCCGTTCAATTCGAGCTGCAACTCGCGCGCGATGCGTATGCCTTCATTGATGTTGAAACTGCCATCGAGTTTCGGATCGTTGATCAGGCCTTTCCAGCCGACCGTGGTACGCGGCTTCTCGAAATAAACGCGCATGACGATCAGCAGATCGTCGGCCAGCCGCGTCTTCGCCTCTTTCAGCTTGCCGGCATACTCCTTGGCCGCTTTCACGTCGTGTATCGAGCACGGCCCCATGATGACCAGCAGGCGGTCGTCCGCGCCGTGCAATATGCGGTGTATGCCCTGGCGCGCATCGTACGTGGTCTGCGCCGCGCTGTCGGTCAGCGGGAGCTCGCGCAGCACGTGCGACGGCGGCACCAGCTCTTTGATCTCTTTGATCCGTAAATCGTCGGTTCTTTGCATAATTTCTGCTCAAATCCAGCAAAATCAGAATATTATAACTCAAGAGCGGCCGTCTTATATCGCAGCAGCAGCCGCGCATCACAGTGCAATCCGCGCGATGGTTTAGTTGAATTCCGCCAGACGCGACGGTTTGGCTATACAGGAGAATGGAAGTTACTCATGGCAAACAAGATTTCCGCTTCAAACCGTTACAGCGGGCCGGACAGCTATTCATGGTTGAGCGCGTTGGCCTGCATTGTTTTCACCGGCTGCGCCACGACACCTGCCAACCCGGACGCGCTCGTCATCTCCCCCGAACCTGACCGCGCCATAGTGATCGGGTGGGGAAATACCACCGCGGAAAAAGCGCGCGCCGCGCTGACCACGACACCCAGCACCCGCGTTAGCAGCCTGTTCGTCGCCAGGGCGAACGAACAGAAATTCGGGTTTGGGACCAATATCGCGCGCCTGGCGCCGGGCGACTATGCCTTGACGGTATTCTGCGAGCTTTATATCGACTACCGCATCTTTCCGCAGGACACGGCACTGAAGGCTGCGCTGCGCGCCAATCGCGTCTACCGGCTGCGCGCCGAACCCGAAGGCCGCAGATGCCAGCCGACCCTCGAGGACGTCACCAGCCAGGAAAAATGAAGTTATCTGCGACTGCCGCGCATCAACCCGCGCACTGACGTTCGCACCACGCGCCCCAGGCGCCTCGGCAATGCGCTTCGAGTTGCCGCGTAAACCCCGCATGATCGAGCAGCGGCGATGCCTGCAGCCGCGCGCGCAATCCCGCGCGCAGCGAATGGCGGCGGGCAACGTCGCCGGCGAGCGCCACCGCGATATCTACATATTCCGCGGTACTGTGTGCAACCAGATCTTCGAGTCGAGCGCTGCGCAGCAGCGTGGCGCCGACGCGAGACATATGCACTTCGCCAGCCAGGGTAACCACGGGCACGCCCATCCACAATGCCTCGCAGGTGGTCGTCGTGCCGTTATACGGCCAGGTATCGAGCGCGATGTCGATCTCGTTGTAGAGTTCGAGATGCTGCTGCCGGCCCGCGATCCAGCCGCGCAACTCGACACGTGCCGTATCGATGCCGGCGCGCTCGCAGCTGTCGAGCAAGCGATCTACCGTGTCCGGATAGTTCAGCGTTGAAGCCTTCAATGCGAGACGCGATGCCGGCACGGCGGCGAGAATTTGCGCCCACAGCCGCAGCGTTTCATCGTTGAGCTTGGCAATATTGTTGAACGATGAAAACACCACCGCACCTGCGGCCTCGCGCGGCGTCGCCGCTGGTGCATCGGGCGGCGGCTGATAGCACAGGAAGCAATCGGCCATGCGCAGCAGGCTTTCAGTGTGGCGCTCTTCCGCGGCGGGCGCGGGATCGGCAGTGCCATCGGTGATGCGGCAATCCATGCCGGCGAGTCCGCTCGTGTCCGGGTAGCCGAGCCAGGTCATTTGCACCGGCGCCGCCCGCCGCGCAAATACGCCGAGCCGGTTGCCTTTGGTATGTCCCGCCAGGTCGAACAGGATGTCGATTTTATCGTCGCGTATCGCGCGCTCGACCGCGTCATCTGCGACGCCTGCGATGTCGCGCCAGCCATCCGCCAATCCGCGCATGCGCGCGGTCGCATCGTCTGCCTGCGGGTGCGAGTAATAGCAAAAAACTTCATAGCGTTCGCGGTCATGACAACGGAGCACGGGCTCAATGAAATACCCCACCGAGTGCCGCGAGAAATTCGGCGATACGTAGCCGATGCGCAGCCGGCGCTCAGCGTCGGGCGATTGCGTGAAACGGTCGCCCGCGGGCGGCACCGCGCCGCGCATCATTTCGCCAAAACGCCGGTGCACCCTAAACATCTCCCGCTCATCGACCGGAGACCGGTAATGCCGGTGGAACAGCAGCGCTGAATAAATCACGCCCGACGCGGGGGCGAGTTGCCACGCGCGCTCGTACATGGCTGCCGCTTCATCCATCGCCCACAGGTCGGCGAGCGTGCCCGCCGCGCCGAGACAGGCATCTAGCGATTGCGGATACGCGAGCATGCACTCGCGATAGACTTCGAGCGCGGCGTTAAGCTGGCCCGCCTTGACCATGGCTTCGGCGCGCTGCAGAAATTCGGCGCAGCTGCCGCCGGCGCCATCGCGCGGACGAAACAGGTTGCCGAACAGTTTCGCCAGCATGATCAGGCCGGCAAAGCGACATAACGCAGCGCGATGATTTCCAGTTCTTCGATGCCGGCCGGCGTTCTGAGCGTCACGACGTCGCCCTCGCGCGCCTTGGTGAGAGCGCGCGCCACCGGCGAAATCCAGCTGATGCGTCCGCGCGGCGGATCGACTTCGTCCTGGCCGACGATGCTGATGGTGCGCTCGACACCTTTGCTGTCGCAGTAGGTAACGGTCGCGCCGAAAAATACCTGCTCGACGCCGGGCCGCGCCGGATCTATGACTTCGGCAATTTCGAGACGCTTGTTCAGAAAACGGATGCGGCGGTCGATTTCACGCAAACGGCGTTTGCCGTAGATGTAGTCGGCGTTTTCCGAGCGGTCGCCGTTCGAGGCCGCCCACGCGATGACCTTGACCAGTTGCGGGCGCTCCTTGTCGAGCAGACTTTGCACTTCGTTTTTCAGCCGAGCGTAGCCGGCGGGCGTTATGTAGTTCTTCGCGCCCGGCGGCAATGCCGGTTGCGCATCCTCGTCGTCCTGCGGTTGCGCGCGTTCACGCTCGATGTCGGCCAGTTTGCGCATCAGCCTCTAATCGCCCGTCCCGCGACAGCTTGCGCGCGGAAATTCGCGAAACAAAAATTCTGCCGCAAAGACGCGATGGCGCAAAGGAACGCAAAAAAAACAATTATCGGCATATTTTCGAACCATCGCGTCTTTGCGCCTTTGCGGCAATGGTTTGGCTCGTCCGTTGCCCGCCCTCGTACTACGCAGTTCCGCCGACGGTCAGGCCGTCGATTCTGAGCGTCGGCTGGCCGACGCCGACCGGCACGCTCTGCCCTTCCTTGCCGCAGGTGCCGACACCGCTGTCGAGCGCCATGTCGTTGCCTATCATGGCCACCCGCGTCAGCACGTCGGGGCCGTTGCCGATCAGCGTCGCGCCCTTGACCGCATGACCGACCTTGCCGTCTTCTATCATGTATGCCTCGGACGCCGAGAACACGAACTTGCCGCTCGTGATGTCGACCTGGCCACCGCCGAAATTGACCGCGTAGAGGCCGTGCTTCACCGACTTGATGATCTCCTGCGGGTCCTTGTCGCCGTTCAGCATATAAGTGTTGGTCATGCGCGGCATCGGAATATGCGCGAACGATTCGCGCCGCCCGTTGCCGGTGGCGGCGACTCCCATCAGGCGCGCGTTGAGACTGTCCTGCATATAGCCTTTAAGCACGCCATCTTCGATCAGCACGTTGCGCTGCGTCGCATTGCCTTCATCATCGATATTGAGCGAGCCGCGGCGCTGCGCAATCGTGCCGTCGTCGACCACTGTCACGCCGGGCGCAGCCACGCGCTCGCCGATGCGGCCGCTGAAAGCCGAACTGCCTTTGCGGTTGAAATCGCCCTCGAGGCCGTGCCCGATCGCTTCGTGCAGCAGGATACCGGGCCAGCCGGGGCCGAGCACGACTGTCATTGTTCCCGCCGGTGCGGGACGCGCGTGAAGATTGGTAAGCGCCTGCGCCACTGCCTTGCTCGCGTAATCCTCCAATACCGCATCAGTGAAGTACGCATAGTCGAAGCGCCCGCCGCCGCCGGCACTGCCCTGCTCGCGGCGGCCGTCCTGCTCGACGATGACCTGCACCGACACGCGCACCAGGGGCCGCACGTCGGCCGCGGTGACGCCGTCGCTGCGCGTGACCAGCACGACTTCGTATTCGCCGCCGAGATGCGCCATGACCTGCGTCACACGCGTGTCGAGGCTGCGCGCATAACGTTCGATTTTTTCCAGCAGCGCAACTTTGGCAGCGTCCTCGAGGCTCGCCAGCGGATCGCGCGGCACATAAAGATTGCGGCCATCGCCACGCTTCGCCACCTGCGTCCTGCCGTCCGCGCCCTGGCGCGCAATCGCACGCGTCGCCTGCGCCGCCGCCGTCAGCGCTGTCAGGCTGATGTCATCGGAATAGGCGAAGGCCGTTTTTTCGCCCGCCACCGCGCGCACGCCGACGCCCTGGTCGATGCTGAAGCTGCCGGATTTGACGATGCCTTCTTCCAGGCTCCAGCCCTCGCTGCGGCTGTACTGAAAGTACAGGTCGGCGTAATCGACCTGGTGCGACATGATCTGCCCGAACACCTGCTGCAGCGCGTTGTCATCGAGCGAATACGGGGCAAGCAGCGTTGCCTGCGCGGTATTGAATGCGGCTTCGAGTTCGGCGCTACGGGTTGCGGTTTTGCTGGTCATCAGGATGTCCGGTGGAAACAATAGCTGTTAAATAGGGGCGATCGCACGATCTTCAAGCGCGGTCGCGGCAAAACACTATACGCGGTGCAGGGTTCTGTGCGCGAGCGCCGGCAGGCTTTTGCGCAGGCGCTGCACGTATTCGAGATTGATGCCCGCCATGACGACACCGGAACCGCGCGGCAGGCGGTCGAGCACCACACCCCAGGGATCGACGATCATGCTGTCGCCGTGCGTCTCGCGGCCGTTCAGGTGATATCCGCCCTGCGCCGGCGCCACTACGTAGGCGAGATTTTCAATGGCGCGCGCGCGTATCAGCGTTTCCCAATGCGCTTTGCCGGTCGTCTCGGTGAACGCCGACGGCACCAGGATGATGTCGACATCCTTCATCGCACGGTAAAGCTCCGGAAAGCGCAGGTCGTAGCAGATTGAAAGACCGAGGCGGCCGAACGGCGAGTCGACGACTTTGACTTCGCGCCCCGGCTCTATGGTGCGCTGTTCGGAGTAATGCTCTTTGCCCATATCGAAGCCGAACAGATGGATCTTGTCGTAGCGCGCGACCTGCTTGCCCTTGTCGTCATACACGAGACAGCTGTTGCGCACGCGGTTGGCTTCGTTCGATACCAGCGGCACCGAGCCGCCGACCAGCCAGATTTTGTGTTTTTTTGCGGTTTCCGCGAGGAACTGCTGGATCGGCCCCTTGCCTTCCTCTTCGCGCACCTTGACCTTGTCGGTGTCCTGCATGCCCATGATCGCGAAATATTCGGGCAGCGCGACGAGCTTCGCGCCCTGCTTGGCCGCCATGGCGATCAGCCGCCGCGCTTCGTTCAGATTCGCCGCCACACTCGGCCCCGACGCGAGTTGCACGGCGGCGACGCGCACCACCGCCGGCGCATCGGCCTTGCTGTCGGATTTAGTATGCGGGCGCGCGCGCCCGAATGACGAAGCGGACTTGGGGCTCATTTCACCACTTCAATTTTCAGCGGTTCGTGCGGTCTCACGTCATTGATCAGCGCGACGCGTGCACCGTCAACGGCCAGCGCCATCAACCACATGCGCAGCTCCTCGGCTTGCAGCAACGGGTCCAGCCCGTAACCGTGATGGATGATCAGGCGCGCGGCCGGCCGCGCGAGATATTGTTCGAGCGCCTGGCGCACTGCCGGCTGCTCGAGCACCGCGCGCGCGCTGCGCGGACGGTCCCACAATGCCGGCGCCACCGTAAAAATATCGTCGGCGCGCGCGCTTGCCGCGGCCAGGCATAACACCGCCAGCGTCAGCCAGCGGCTCAATCCGACCTCTCCGGGCCCGACTGCCTGACGGCCGCCCTGGACGCCGTCGAGTCGACTTTCGCCACCTGCGGATCGACCCACGTGCCGGTGATGTCGTACTCGTACGCGGCCATTTTGTCGATCGGGTCTTTCAGCAGTTTCTGCGCGACGAAAGTGGCGATACCCGCAATCGGGCCGCCAATCAGCGCGCCGGCCACCGACAGGCCGTCGCTCATACTGGGGAACACCTTGACGCGCAATTTCTGCGTTTCCTTGGCGAGATCAACGTCGCCCAGCATCTGGATGCGCACCGCCGGGCCCTGGATGCGGAAGTTCTCGGTATTGGCGATGCCGCGATTGACTTTCACCGTGCCGACGATTTCATCGAAAGCGAGTCCTTCGCTGAAGATGTCGCGAAAATCCAGCGACAATCGGCGCGGCAGCGACTGCAGGCTCAGCACACCCAGCAATTTGCCGATGCCGGGATCGAGTTTGACGAATTGCCCCTTGTTCGCTTCGAGCACGAAATTACCCGACAGCGTCGCGTAATCGAGTTCGCTCGGGCTGCCGGCCCACGACAGCGGCCCCTCGAGCTTGGCGGTGCCACGCTTGATGCCCTCCGGCTGGCCCAGCCGCACCAGCAGCTTGCCGATATCGTTGACGTCGAGCCGCACGTTAACCATGGTGCGCGGTTGCGTGAACCAGCCCTGCCACACGCCTTCGATGTTCAGCGTCGCGTCCGGGTTGGTGACGTTGAGTTTTTCGAGTTTCCAGTCGCGCCCGTCGGGGACCGCGCTGACCACGAGCTTGCCGAGATTCAGCCGGCGGACCTGAAAACTGTCGGCGGTGATCTCGAGCGCAGGCAGCTCGAGCGGCTCTATATCGGCGGGAGGCGCCACGCGATCAGGCGTAGCGGCTGGGATGATCATGCTTTTCATGCGCGCGGTGACTTTGCCTTTGCCCTGCGACCGCCACGACATCTCGCCGACCAGTTCGCGGCCGGTCAGTGTGGTTTGCCACACGCCGCCCTGCGCGCTGCCGGCTATCGCGAGCTCGTTGAAGCGCCGGCCAAATACGTCGAGAGTGCCGAATTTGACGTCGAACCCGGCGAGAGGGGTGCGGCCGCTGTCGCCGCCTCCCG
>Ga0114966_10000443_pt1 | contig 40286 bp, 28 predicted proteins | sample M_130207_XF_Meta_FD_87029 | JGI IMG/M metagenome (GOLD analysis project Ga0114966, IMG submission 87029) | Freshwater microbial communities from Lake Montjoie, Canada to study carbon cycling - M_130207_XF_MetaG | ecosystem: Environmental > Aquatic > Freshwater > Lake | place: Lake Montjoie... | reverse complement strand
TTTATACATACTTTATAACATTTAATTAACACAATTTAACAAGAGAGGGGGACTTTTCAAACACCCCTTTTTTACTTGGGTTTTTTTACACACTTTTTTATTTTAAAATTAAATGTATTTTTCTAACATGAAACAGTCTTGTAATTTGTAACTTTAACTTGTCCCACTATATCCGTCTTTACAACTTCTAATATGGGCGTATAAATCACATTACATTTTGACATCCTTTTTACCAACAATGACGAGTTTATTTTACACAAATATGCGCAACGTTTTATTACTTGTTGTGGTATGTCTCTCAACTTAACTCCATTTAAATTAACTAATACAACATGGCATGACGCGATGTCCTCAATATGAAACCATATATCTGTTTCTGCAGCTGCGTCAATTATCTCCCAATTTTCATTCTTATTTTGCCCTACATATATGGTATATTCATTATTTTTAAATTCAAAGATTTCTGTCTTCATTATATGTTAGTTTATTAAATAATAAATTCACTTTTTATTATTCAATTTTATAATTATTTCTTACCCTTTACAACATTTGTCATCTCTCGTCTGAAATCCTTTGGTCCGCCTTTTGCTGCCATTTTGGATGCGATGGTAGCATTAAATGCATTTATTTGATTCGCCTTTGCGACACGTTTTGTAAGCAATTCGTTTTTGGCCTCCGAATGAACAACTCTTTCGGTTATTTGCAATCCATTTGATATTTTTGTTGCTACTTCGCTGCGTTTTATAAAACACGCCTTACATAAACAACCTTCATCCATATAATGATTCACTTGTATAAAGTCAATATGCGCATTTTCAATTGTTAGTTCTTCATACATTTTATATTCATTTTCTGTATAATATTGGTAACTATCTGTTTGTTTGTTTGACCAGTTATTAATATATTCTTCAATTTCACTTGGTGAATAATAATAGTTTAAATACTTACATGTTTTCAAGTCAGATAAAAAATTAGATGGTAACTTATAATTTTCCTTGAATTGTGCATAAAGGTCCTTTATTGGTTTATTAATACTTTCATAATCATGTACAATAACAATTTTCTGACCAAATATATTTGTTAGTATATCTGACCAACAATTAGAGTCTTTAAGACGCAGTTTTATATACTTGATTCCATTGTATTCTTGCAACAAGTATTTGTTTACAAAATCAAAAGTCTCAGGTAGTGGAATATTATACACATCCATAAAATGGTCACCATTTGCTATATGTGGAAATATCTTATTAAACCGGTTTATTACCTTATCTACATTATATGTATTTACAGTTTCATCATTTGTATTAAAATGATACACACCTACCTTTTCAAAGTAGGCAGACATTTTACGCTCTACTGGACTGCGATAGACATCAATTACGTAAACATCTCTTCCTAAATATTTGTTAAATTGAATTATTTCGTTTACTGTGACACCAGTCATATTACTTAATACTCTTAACATTTCTTCATCATGAATGTGAATAATATTAAACATTGCTGAACCAAAAATTCGCAATGAACTAACAACTGACGTTGACCCTACTTTTGGCGGCGTATAAACAAATATTAGTTTTTTATTTCCATTCTTATTAATATTCAAGCGGTCGTTAATTTGATGTAATAAACTCATTTTTTCAGGGTTTGTAACAAAATCAAATTGAGACATTATATATTTCTATTAAATGACATGATATTAATATTTTGTTAGTTCTCTTTATTTGAAAATGAAAAAACAGGTTTATATTAAATTAATTAAATTAATATATTAAAATATATTCATTAGTAATGTTGCTCGCTGTGACCAATCCGATATACTTTGGTGCCAGGGGGGAGTCCGCGAATCCGTTCATCTGTAACGCTTTTACTACCTACAATATATTCTTCTGGTAGCTTGACTTCAGAAAACTCCGAAGTAGAGTAGAACCCACTCTCGGTTATAACCAACTTGGCGTCTGGTGGCAACTTGCTTAATGCCGCAATCATTTGTTCCGCAGTAATAGTCTTTATAGTTGTATAATCATCCTTGCTTTCGTCATACTTCGGGTTCTCAATAATATCCACCTTCTTTATCGTGTATCTGTATTCGTGTTTTCCGACTCCTCCCTTAGGACAATGATACCTGCAATATTCAGACCCCTCGACGTTCACTTCAGGCACTGGTAAGTGGTTCGCCCAATTGTGGTATTTCAAATACTCATCCTTTAATTCGCCAAGAGGGCAAGAATCATATCTATCCGGAACAGGAATATTCGTTTTTATTATCTTCTTTTTGTATTCGCATTCTTCGCTTGAGCAATATCCGTCGTGGTCATTTGTCTCTAGTTGTGCCGTAATTCTGGCAAGAAAGGGTTGCTTTTGTAGTTCTTTATAAGTTAGTTTTGGTATAAATTCAGTCTGAGTGCCCATCGATTTCTCTAGTCTCATTTCAAGCATTTTTTGTTCCTGGCGTTTCTTATCTTCTTCAATTCTCAGTTGTCTAAGTCTTTCATTCATTCTTTTTTCATAGTCTTCTTTTCTCTGTTTGTATTCTTCGGATTCAAAATATTCTGCTGGTCTATCTCGATTACGGATTCTTCTACCTGTTCTACCTTCTTCTGCGTTAGTGTTCATTGTTTAAAGTTGGGCTTGGGGTTAAATTATATTATAAAAGGATTTAAAGACCAAAAATATATTTCAATTTTTTATTTTATAAAAAAGAAAACAAGTTTATATTAATTAAATTAAATTATAAAGGTTATACAAAATATACATTTTACGTTTTAGTAGGTTTGGTGACTGTGTCCAATACAATATACTTGGGTTCCTTTGGGCAGGTCTGTTTCACCCATTTTGTTTGTCCCAACTATATATGGTTTTGGTAACAATATTCGAGCAAACTCCCGTCTAGAGTAGTAGCCTGTCTCGGTCATCACTAACTTAGCATCTGGTGGTAACTTGTTTAATGCTTCAATCATCTCTGCTACATTAATCGTCACAACTGGTCGCTTATAGTCACCACCATTACGATTATAGTAACCATATTCGTCATCGTAATCGTCGCTGCCAAACCAACTTACTTCCTCGGCATTTTTGTCCACCACTTCTTCCAAATCTTTTTTCGCATGTTCTTCCCTCTCATCTGGTGATGGATCACATGCGCCGCAATATGATATACCATCAACAACCTTGATATATTCGGCCATTATCACTACGCATTCGCATTCGTCACATGTTAACGATACGTTATTTGCTTTGCACTTCTTATTTTCTACAATATCTTTGTAGGTCGGTTTTACATCCTTTTTGGTTTGATTCTTCATCGAGTTATTAGTATTCATTGTTTAAAAGTTAGGCTTGGTTTGTTATATATATTATAAAGGAATTTAAAGACCAAAAATATATTTCAATTTTTTATACTTAGAAAAATAAAAAAATAAGATTAAATTTAAATTATACAAATATATACAAACATTTATTTCTCCCAGTATTTCTCCCAGTATTGTTTCCCGTAGTGTTGGTAACTGTGGCCTATCCGGTATACTTGGGTTCCATCTGGTAGTCTTGGTATCTTATTTTTTATGGTATATGGTTCTGGTAGCATCATTTTAGCGAACTCTGTGTCTGAGTAATAGCCGTCTTCGGTAATTACCAACTGGGCATTTCTTGGTAGTTTGTCTAATGCTAGCATCATTTGTTTTACTGTTATGGTTTTTATTGGTGATTCATACCAACATTCATCATCATATTCCTGACCATTTTCATCGCAGTATTTCCGTTGATATTCAGCTTGTGCCATGTTGTCGGCATCTTCTTCCTCTTCATATTCAGTCATCATTGATTTCCACGGCTCTTTGACTGTGTGTGTCTGTCTTCTATCTTCAACTTCTTCCTCTTCTTCGTCATCTTCTTCGTCTTCGTCTTCAAGGTCTTCATAGCATAGAACTTCTTCGTCTTCGTCTTCATATTCGAAGACATTTTCGGGTTTCTCCTTATTGTATTTCTCTGTCAGCATATCATACCAATCATACTCCCAGAAATCACCATATAATTTTTCCATACATGGTCTACACCACGGCGCTCCTTTTTTATAGGGATTAAAGTAACATTTGGTTTTACTCTCGCACAGCTTACAGCTTTTATATTCTGTTCGTCTGTAGCCGTTCCCCAAAACAATCATTTCGGTTTTCAGGAATGTAATCTCGGCCTTTGCTTCGGCAAGCTGTTGCTTGAGGGTTTCAATTTCTAGTTCAACTTGGTTCATTGTTATTGTTAAGTTTATACTGGATTTTAAATATATATATAAAAGAATTTTAAGTGAAAAAATAAAATTCAATTTTTTATTTTATAAAAAATAAAAACACATTCAATTAATTAATTTAAAATTTTAAAATACAGTCGGGCTTTACATTCTTAAAAGCCCTTATACAAAATATACAAATACATTATACAATCGGACCTTACATTCTTAAAAGCCCTTATACAGTCGTTCAAAGCCCTTATACAGTCGTTCAAAGCCTTTATATCTCACCTTTAACCCAGTTGCCTTCAACTTTTTCGTCGTTGCAATATTCTCCAACCCAAGTCTTATTTAAACGCTTGGAATACTCAACACCTTGTCCGTGATACTTGCTGTCTTTCCAGTCGCCCTTGTAATAGTCTCCGTTGCCATAGTGATACTCGCCGTATCCTTGATATTCATTTCTCTTAAATTCGCCTTCATAATATGGCTCCATCTTTTCCCAAGTTTGTTCAAATGTCTGTTTACAATGACCCTCCGCAAGTCCATCTACAAAATTGCCATAAATATATGTATCATCTTTGTACGTATGCTTGATTCCATTGCCATTTGGCATACCGTTTCTCCATTCGCCCTTGTATCGCCCTTTTTTGTCTTCTATGGAGTACCATGTGTTACAATCATTTTCTAAGGGTTCCTCTTCTAAGCCTGCGTCACAGCTTGCGTAACAGCTTGCGACAGAGCTTGCGTAACAGCTTGCGATTTTTCTCCTTTCTTCTCTCTTTTTTTCCTCCATTTCACAGTAGTTCATGTTAGTAGTGTTCATTTTAGAATGGTTATATTATTATTTTGTACATCAAAATATATTTTAAAAAAAAATTTCAATTTTATTTTTGAAAACCTAAAAATATATAATTTATGAAAAAAATACACCCTAAGGCGCTTACAACTTTTAATTAATTAAAATATACAAATTATACAAATATATACAAATATATACAGTCGGGCTATCGTCCTTATACAGTCGGACTTTTAGTCCTTATATCTCACCTCTAACCCAGTTGCCTTCAACCTTTTCGTCGTTCTTGTATTCTCCAACCCAAGTCCTATCTAACCGCAGACTGTACGCGGTGCCTTGTCCGTGATACTTACCGTCTTTCCAGTCGCCCTTGTAATAGTCTCCATCGCCATAATGATACTCGCCTTTTCCTTGATACTGATTTCTCTTAAATTCACCTGCATAATATGGCTGCGTCTTTTCCCAAGTTTGCTCAAACGTCTGTTTACCGTAACCCTCGGCAAATCCATCTACGAAATTGCCATCAATGTATGAATCAGTTTTGTAGAAATGTTTGATTCCCTTACCATTTGGTAAACCATTCTTCCACTCGCCCTTGTATCGTGCAAGTCCGTTTTCTATTGTGTGCCAGATATTCACGTTGTTTTCCAAGGGTTCTGCTACTACTTCGTTTGCGGCTTTTCGTGATTCTTCCTCGGCATCCTCTTGATAAGCCATATTCCAAATTCGTCTCACGTAATCTTCCTCCGTCTCACCATCATTTTTCGGGTTATAGGCTCGTAGTCGTCTCAATTGTTCGCCGGTGCCCTCAAATTCATAAATCTTGAGTGTCTCCATATCTTCCTCTACTTCTTTTTCTAAGCTTGCGACTGGCTCCTCTTGTACTTCTTCTTGTTCTTTTTCTACTTTAGCTTTTTCTTCCTTCTTATTAAAACACACATCGGTTATCATGTAATTAACCATAAGAATACATGAATATATCATAACATAATAAGCACATAAATATAAAATATATATAACTTGTATCATCGCCCTTGTAGAACTCGGGGCTTCATTACCTGTTGCGAAGTTGTTAATCATGAGAGCGTTCATTGTTTTGTTAAGTTTACACTTGGTTGGGTTATATATATTATAAAAGGATTTAAAGAGAAAAATAAAATTTCAATTTTTTTTTCTATAAACAAAATAAAAAATAAAAAATAAAAAAGGTATAAAAAGTATTCATAATATTATATAAAATGTTGCAAACAAAAATAAGGCTAGAAATAGAAGCGATTGTTGCCGTAGATGCAAAAAATGGAATAGCAAAGGACGGTAAAATACCCTGGAAAAGCAAAACCGATATGAAATTCTTTAGAGAGCAAACAACTGGCTCTATTATTATTATGGGTTCTACGACATTGTTATCATTACCAAATGCTTTACCGTTGCCTAATCGGTTAAATATTGTAGTCACTCGGACGCCAACAAAATTCACTTGTTATCCCAAGTATAGCCAATTAGACAACATACTCTTCTGGGATGAAGATACATTATTTAAGTTTTTGAATAATCAGGACTTAAATAAAAATTTAATCAAGACAGAACTAGAAAATTACAACAAAATATTTGTTATTGGCGGACAGCAGATTTACGAATTACTGTTACCATTTTGTTCTTCAATATGGGTATCAAAGATTAAACAAGACTATAATTGCGATTTGCAAATGACTTGTTTATCAAATATCAAATTGGACGGTAAAATATATTATGAAGATGAAGAACTACAAATTACACAGTTGACTCTTCAAGAGGCTGCTTCTTAATAAAATGCTTGTTCATATGCTTCTGAATAGTGAAATAAGTCAAGTTCTCAGTCTCCTCGTTACTCAGACCTAGAAGGTTCTTCAACTTGGCATCAGGATTAATTCGGTTCTTAGAATTTTCACCCTTCTCTTGAAGATTGTTTGCCTTGATATACTGAGACAATGACTTGGTAACCTCAGTGCGAGCAATCTCAGTTCCCTCGGGCCTCTCCATAAACTCACATAGTTCCTTTGTAACCTTGGTTGGCTTAGCAAATCCAGATGGAGCTTTCGGCTTCTTAGGCTTATCCTTGTTCTTAAGAACCTTAGTAACATTCTTTGTCTCCTTTTTAACCTGCTTCTCTAAAGTGCGAATATGCTGCTGAAGGGAATTTAATTGCATCTTAAAGAGAGTGATACTATCATTGATAGTAGCGAATGATAGGCTTATGTTGGATTGGTCGTTAATTGTATCAGTCATTGTTGTATTTATATACTATATTGTGTAGGTGACTTTAAATAGATTTAATATATTATATTATTTATTGACGTATAGTAGGAATAAGTATTGTAAATTGTTTGTATTTATAAATAAATTTATTGTATTATTTATAAATTTTAAAAGCGCGTGTACTATTTACACAGCATCTCTCTTGCCTCCTCTACCACTGGAACCTCTTTGAGGACCTCTACCTCCTCTTCCAGCAGGTCCTCTACCTCCAGAGGATATAGGCCTACCAACACGAGTCCACTCACCATCAGTGGAAGCATCCTTAGTAATAGAAGACTCCTTAGGAGCGTCTTGCACCCTCTTAGACCTAGGCTGCTTGACAGGCTCTGAACTCTCTTCCTTCTTGAAGGCAGTTCTAGTCTCATTTCTAGTCTCACACATCAACTTTCCACCCTTAATACCAGAAACCTCGGTCGCCTGGCACTCGTGCTTATCACTAGCAACAGTTGACAATGAAAACTCAATATACTCACCTTGAACTAGATACTTATATTGCTCCGAATCTACCTTAATGGAGCTGTGATGGACGAACACATCACTACCGGACTTTGGACCATCAGTTACGGTAATAAACCCATAACCCGCCTTATTATTGAACCACTTGACGCGACCAGTAAACTTCTCTGCACTACTATCAGACATTTGATTATACTATACTATGTAAGATGCCTTTATATTGTTTATAATGAATTAATAATTTACATTAACACCATTCGTATTCGCCTTCAATGTCTTCTTCATCTTCTTCACCATTTAATTCCCCTTCTTCTAAAAGCAACTCTGTGAAAATACGAATTATATATTTGTAATCAGGCTCATCTTCAAATTTCAGCGTTCTAACATAATTGATTGCCGTAGTTAAGAACTTTGGTATATTTGTTAGTTGCTCCTTCTTTAAAATAAGAGTTTTCAATGGATTTGCATCCTTTTCCTTTACTAAAGGTTGGGCAGTAGAGAAGAATTTACCAAACAACATATATATCATTACATATAGACAAGATTCAAGGTCATCACGCCGACTAGGTTCGCATCCCTTATGGACGTTCAAACTAACATAATTAGGTGTGCCTATCAATGTCTTATTCATTTTAAATTCAATATGATTACCATCGTGATTATAACGTTTACAGAATCCAAAATCAATTAAATATATTTTGTTAGTTCTATCTGAAATATTAATCATAAAATTATCCGGTTTAATGTCCCGATGAATTAGATAATGAGTATGGAGTGTTTCCAATCGTCCTATCATTTGTTTTCCTAGAAGTAGAACTGTTTTTAAGGATAGACGACCATATTTTTTTACAAGACTTGTTAAGGAACATTCTAACAAATTTGTCACTAAATATGTCACGTTGTTAGTTGCTCCAAACCACTTTAATTGTGGAAACCCGTCAGTATTCGCTAAATATTGATATATTTTTGCCTCCATTTTGAGCGATTTTTGTTCAATGCTTTTAACTTCAGTTTTAATTGCAACAATTTCACCTGTCCTAATATTTTCAGCTTTGAAAACCTTGCCAAAACTACCTTGGCTGAGTTTTTCTAATAATTTATATTTATTGGCCAACATTTTGTTAGTTATTGCTTATTATACTATAGAAGCAATTTATGTTTATATTTGTTATAATTCAATTCAATGAAGATTATTATAAAAAATTGAAATAATAAAAAAATATAAAATTCAAAGTATAACTATTTATTATCACAAAATGTCAGAAACATTCAGTTACAAAAACTATTCTATCGTCGCTTCGTTGAACGAGCGAAGCATTTATTTGAAGATGATTGACACTATTAATTTCCTATCTTATGAAGGAAATGTTGATTTGAAAGAGTTGCGTGTTTCTATTGACCTTGATGGTGCTTATAAAATTATGATTAATTGCTTCAAAGAAGAAGGTAATTATTCATTTACAATTAGCGTCAATAGCGGCGTTTTAAAACTGGCATTTAATGCACTAATCGGCGGATTTCTGAAAGTAAATTTTGATGTTTTGTTGCGGGAGAAGCTAATGTCAAATGACGGACAACTGACACTGAATTTCAACAAGTTGGAACAACAGCAAGCACAGGCAATTGATGTGTTGACAAAGAAGTGTACAGATTTAGAAGCAAGTGTTAATAAAATGCAGCAAATTATTGATTGCTGTCAGATATTTATGACTAATATTTATACACCTCAGGGTAGTTGGTGTGATATACAAAGTAACGCACAAACTCATTTGAATAATATATCCGCTAAGGAAATTACAATGACGGACCATGGACATATTATTTGGAAGAATATAAATGTATTTTATCAGTTGGAAAAAATGACAATTCATAATTTTATTACTAAAACAAATATAAGAGATTTTAAGAACGCTGAGTTAACAGAATTAACATTGAATTGTGGTAATGGTGGTACATTTGCATCACTAGACGGTATACAAAACTTTCCAAATTTAGAAATATTAACAATTACTAGCGCGCCTGGACTAAGAGATGTTGTTAATATATTGAAGATTAGACAACATAAGATTAAAACACTCAAGTTCCAAGGGTGTACAGCAGTCAATGTAGTTGAGCTACAAACATATTGCCAGGTGAACAACGTGTTTCTAGCGCTTTCTTAAAACATTTGTAATATTATACTAATAAAAAAATTGAATAAACATATGCTTTTTTATTTGCATGTATAAATAATATAAGACAAGATAAGATAATATGAATCAAAATAGCGTAACAAATAAACCTGTGAAAAAGGTTGTCAGAAATAAGGTTCAAGACAATGAACCATTAACAAGTGTGTTTGATTACACCAAAGCACAGTTTCATAATACAAATTACGCACCTACACAAAAAATGGTAAAGAGAAGCGATTATTCGGCCGCGAGTGACGCCGAAGATAAATTTGATGATGAATTGCACAATTGGAAAAAAAGAAATGGTGAAAATGTTGATACCAGTGTAAGAAGAAACTTTGCCGCACATTTATCGCAAAAATATTTATGTAATCAATTGGATAAATTGGAATCATCCGAAATTATTTATAGAATTAGGAAAAGAATTGCAAGGCAAATAGACGAAATAGAAAACCCAAAGAAGGAAAATTTATTTGCGAATATGACGATTACAATCGATGAATTATCCGAAGAAGACACAAACTCTGTCGCAATCTTAGAAGAATATCACAACACAAAAACTGTAAACACCAATATCCCAATCGACAACATTAATTTGTGTTTTGTTGGAGGTGTCTCAACCGGCAAATCAACTGTATTAAATAGTGTATTTTGCGAAGAATTAACCCAATGTAAAATTAAAAGAACGACTATGTGGCCAACTGTGTATGTTGAAAACGATTTTGTACAAGACATTTCACCCAAAGAAATTTTAAAAATAATATCTGAAAAGAACAAGGAAATCATAGAAAAGACTGAATCGGGACAAAAATTAGAAAACGGCGATTACAAAGAATTAGTCTTTAATGTCGGCAAATTGGACATCAATATTTTAGAAAACTCTTATGTAAACGTATATGACATTCCCGGCTTAAATGACGCCAGAACAAAGCACATTTATTACAACTATTTGGAAACCAATTTCCACAAGTTTAACCTAGTTGTATTTCTAGTTGACATTCAGTCAGGGCTAAATACGTCTGATGAAATGGATATGTTAAAATTCATAATTAATAATACACAAGACCAATTTGAAAGAAATCAGCGCCATATTTATACATTAGTAATAGTGAATAAAGCAGACGATATGCAGACAGAAGAAGATTCTGATAAATTAGAGATAACAGGCGAACTAAGAGAGATGTTTGAGCAAGTTGAAAATACTGTCCAAACTGAATTCGCCAAGCGCGGACTCAAAGACAATGTAATCGGTGTTATCCCTCTATGCGCCAGAGACTCATATTTATACAGAATGGTTAAGAGACATAGTAACAAATTTAAGTTATCCCCTGAACAAATCTTGAAGATTGGTGTAAATGAAAACGGCAAAAAATTCAGCACGTTAAAACCTGCGACACAAGAAGCACGCGTTAATGAGATTTTAAAGGACGCGAGTTTTGTAAATACGATGATTAAATTATCTGGATTTAGTCGTCTAGAAAGCATTCTACATCAGTTTCTACAAGATAACAATAAAGGAAGCAAGCTACGTATTGATAATCTGATGTATGATTTGAAAAAGTTGCCCAAATTATACGATTTTACTGCCGGACAAAGCTGGTTCAACCTGAAACCCTTAACCAAACTATTTGAACAATATTATAAAATTTACAAAAATATTAAGTTAATTGATTTAGCCGAATATGACGCGCTTGTAACCAGTTTTGTAACAGAATTCGCAACCATTTTACAAGAAAAGGTGAAATCTTGGTATGGTACGATAGACGAATTAATTGAGAATTATGACAAGGTCAACTCAGAAATCATTGCTCCATATATCAGGCAAGATAAAGATTATTATAATGAGTCCGCATATCCCGATTTCTTTACGAACCGAGTATTAGAGCTGATTGGCGAGGAAATAAATGGTATTTTAACGATTGATTGTATTATAAAACAGTTACACATTTTATCACGACTAAATCGGTTTGAGAAGGCAACGATTGAAATCCTATTTTCGAATATTGTGTCAAATATTCGTCAAAAAACGTCAATAAGTTTTGCCGATAATTGCAATATTAGTAAATTAATAGATTTACTAGTTCAATGTTCTGAAAAAGGAGTAATCCTATCAGAACTATTAAGGTTTCTGATTATAAATCAGTTATCCTCTATAAGCAACGAATCATTATTTATAAAAAAAATGATATATCGCAGATATGGAGAAATAATTATAAGTGAGTATATTTCACATGAATGCCAAAGTAATCATTTAGTGCCATTTAATAAATTTGTTAAAGGTTTAACAGAAGAAGATATATATGCTTCCGAAAACCAATTAGATATGTATTATTTAAATTACGAAAAAATACACAATTGTCTTAATTTCATTTATACTTGAGGATTAGCTGTGTATCAAAATCCCGCAATATGTGTTTTACACATGTACATAAAATTATTCAGCTATATTTACTGTATTGTTCATTTTATGTTCTATAATTATACGATACATTGCATCACCAAAACCAAACAAAATGTTGTTCGCTATTAAAAGGGCAGAATAATCGTCATTTTTTATTTTAGTTAACGCATAGATTAAAAAGCAAAATAATACGGTTTGAAACACATAACTATAACATAAACAGCCTTCTATTTTATCAATATTACTTTTTGAATACATCAAAATACAATAATTAAAAAATAATTTACCAAAATAAAACAACATTAATACTTGTAATGCTTGATCATTATTATAATCAAGACTAATTCTTGATACAACTAGATTAATAATATTCATAAATGAATTTGATAAAATATGAATCATTAATATGGCTGTAAAATTATTCATATGTAAATCATGAATTTGACGCTGATTTGATTGTTCTATTCCTATACCTATAGGTATTGCTATGTATGGCGCAACTTGATAAATTGCCACTTGCATTTGTGGTTGCAATGGAACTTTATATTTGGTTTTACAATGAGGGCAAAAATTCTTATTTTCTCCCGAATGTAATAATTTTATTATACAATCAATATGGTATGCGGAATTAGAACACTTACATGGCAACATAACATGTTGGTTTGCTTCTATATCAAATGGGTCTAAGCATATCAGACATTCCTTATCTTTTAAAAATTCGGTCTCTGGTTTTTCAAAGGTTTGTAAAAATGTGATTATATGATTATCCATAATGTATTAATACGTTTTATACGTTTTATATGTTTTATAATATAATAAAGTATTCTTGTAATTTATATTACATTATTAAAACTACATAAATACATCTACCTACATATATGTAGTATTATAAACAACAAAATAAAATGGTTAAGATTTGCGATATCGATAAATATCCTTCTGAAAATGAAGAGAAGTACAAGGAACACTTTACAAAATTCCCACATGAATTACACATTTTTCAGAAATGGGCAATTGAAGCAATTGTGGAAGGACATCATGTACTAGCCATGGCACCTACGGGTAGTGGTAAATCATTACCAGCAGAATTTTCTTTAGATTTTTTTGTTTCAAGAGGCAAAAAGGTTATTTATTGCTCACCTATCAAATCACTTTCAAATCAGAAGTTTTTTGATTTTTCACAAAAATACACAAATATTAGTGTGGGAATTATCACGGGTGACATTCGTTGTAATCCTGACGCAAGTGTCCTCATTATGACGACTGAAATCCTTTTAAATAAACTGTATCAACTTAAAAGTGGAGCAACAAATAGTAGCTCTACTCATTCTTTTGAAATGGATATTGAAAATGAATTAGGATGTGTTATATTCGACGAAATCCATATGATTAATGACCCTAGTAGAGGTCACGTTTGGGAAAATAGTATTATGATGTTACCTAGGCACATACAAATGGTTGGTCTATCAGCGACACTAGACAACCCAGAAAAGTTTGCGTCATGGTTGGAAAACAGAGGTTCAACAAGTGAAAACCTAGGAAAAGTTGTATATCTAACAAAGAAATTTATTAGAGCCGTCCCCTTAACTCACTATAGTTTCATTACGGCGACAAATGGCATCAATAAGCACGTAAAAGACAAGGCATTACAATCCGAAATTAAACACCTAACGGACAAGACGTTTGTAATACAAGATGCACAAGGTGTTTTCAATGACCAAAATTACAAAAATATGGATAAAATGCTGAAATTATTTGACGCAAATGATATCCGAATGAAAAGGCAACATGTGTTAAATAAGGTGTCTGAATTCATGGTTGAGAAAGAAATGTTACCTGCGATTTGCTATGTTTTTTCTAGAAAGCAGCTGGAAATTTGTGCGCATGAAATAACTTCCAATTTATTAGAATTTGACAGTAAAATTCCATATACAATTGACAGGGAGTGTGAAGAAATTATTAGAAAGTTACCTAATTACAAAGAGTATCTACAGTTACCCGAATATTTAGATATGGTAAAACTACTAAGAAAAGGGGTTGCGATGCATCATAGTGGATTAATGCCTGTATTAAGAGAAATTGTGGAAATTCTGTTTTCAAAAGGCTATATCAAGCTGCTATTTGCGACAGAATCGGTAGCAATTGGATTAAATTTACCAGTCAAAGCGTGTATATTTACCGACATTTATAAACATGATGGTAATTCCATGCGTGTTTTACAAGCACACGAGTATACACAGGCAGCAGGTAGGGCAGGCCGACTTGGATTAGATACGGTAGGTCATGTCATACATTTGAATAACCTATTTCGTGAGACAAGTGCCACCGCATATAAGACAATGATGAACGGCAAGCCGCAAACACTGAGTTCCAAGTTCAAGATTTCCTATAATTTGCTTCTAAATTTAGTTGATATTGGTGACACGAATTTGGTTGGGTTTGCTAAGCAAAGCATGGTAACTGGTGATTTAAATGCACAAATACGCCAAGTTTCATTAGAAATTGACAAGTGCACTGAAGAATCTGCCTTATTAAATGCGTCTGTTGAAGCTTTACTCACACCTAAAGACGTACTTGAACAATATTTTGAATTACAAAGTAATAAAGAAAATTACGCTAATAAAAGACGCAAGGAAATGGACAAGGAAATACAAAAAATCAAGGACAATTATAAAAATGTGGACCAGGATACAATCGTGCTTCAGAAAAGTGTAAAAAAAATGGTCCAATTAGGCGAACTTATACGCCAACACAAAGGTCTTGTAGATTATTTAGACAATGATGTACATAAGGTGTTACATGTGCTTACTACTGATGGCTTTCTAAGCGTTAGCTTAGAAAGAGACACCTTGGAAACAGCCGGTGACAAAGTCACCTTAGAAGATATTGGTGAAAATTTATTAACCACAGAAGATGCAGCATTATTAGAAAGTGAACCCTTGAAACTTTCGGAAATGGGCAAAATGGCCTCTGGATTGCGTGAAGTTCACTGTTTAGTGTTTGCCCAGTTACTAAATGACGGTACAATTAGCAAATTATCTGTAACCCAACTAATATCATTGTTTAGTTGTTTCACAAATATTTCAGTCCAGGAAGTATACGAAGATTATACACCCTATACGGATGACGCAGTGTTAAAAGAAGTTATTGGCATGATAAGCCAAATGTATTCTGAATATGAAGAAAGAGAAACCATATTAAGAATAAATACTGGCGCTGATTATAATATACATTACGACCTCTTGAACTATGTAGAAGAATGGACCAAGTGTGAATCCGAACCTGAGTGTAAATTAGTGATACAAAAACTAGGCGAAGAAAAAGAAATATTCTTAGGCGAGTTTGTAAAAGCACTATTAAAAATCAACAATATTGCTTCAGAAATGGAGCGAATTGCTGAAATAACTGGAAATATTGAGTTCCTATCAAAACTGAAAAAGATTCCTGAATTAACACTAAAGTATGTTGTCACAAATCAGTCGCTGTATGTTTAACACTAAGTGTTTTGCTCCGCATTTTTCTTACGAATATAATAGTCCCTATATGTGAATATCGCACCCATAGATACAAATACATGTATCAAACAATGAAATATATAACCAATTTGATGGTAACCATATGTATTAATTACAAGACTAATTGGATACATAATGCTGCCTAATAGCAATAAACTTATACAAAGCAATTTATTTTTTGTAGATAATGATAAATAAATATGATATGATACTGCTATAAATGCAACAACCATATCAATGGTGCGTCTTATTGACGTAATCAGTGGATAACGCCAGTAATTAATTGATGTTAATGAAAGCATTGTTGCTAATATAGTTGCAATTGGACTGCTTTGAAAATACAGTCCTGCTAAAATACAGAATGGGTGTATAAAACATATTTTTAAAACCTTTTGGTATATTCCATCAGGATATCCTAGCTCGTCATCTTTTTCCTTTAATTTATATTTTCTTAGTTTGTATTTTTTTAATTTATTTTTTACTAACTTGTATTTTTTTAGAAACTTTTTTGCAACTCTTAATCTTTTTTTCATTTTTCTCTTAAGTTTTTTAAAGTTGTTTTCCTTACTTGACTTTTCTTTAACAACCATAATATATAATAAAAAAATTATTTAAACATTATATTGTATTTTATACAATGTCATATTGCCTTACAAAAAATACGATTATAGCCGAATATATCTGGATTGGTGGCAAAGGTGAATTGCGCAGCAAGTCTAGAGTTGTAAATATAGCAAAAGAAGCCATTTCAGTAACAGATATGCCTGATTGGGACTATGACGGTAGCTCAACTGAGCAGGCACAAACTGGCAATTCTGAAGTTATTTTGAAACCCTGTGCCTTATACAGAGACCCATTTCGTCGCCAATTATATAAAGGTGAGTCTCGTGGTCTTGACTGCTTCCTAGTCCTTTGTTCAACAGTTTTACCTGATGGTACTCCTGCTATAAACAATCACCGCTTTAAAGCTAAAAAGGTATTCAAGGATTGTGATAAAGTAGAAGGAATTTATAATGAAGAAACAAAAACTATTGACTACATATATAGTCCTGAACCATGGTTTGGCTTTGAACAAGAGTATTTTATTTTCTGTAATGACACCAATTTGCCACTTGGATTTAGTAACTCATCTGGCCAAGGTCAATATTATTGCTCAGTTGGAACAAAAAACGCATTGGGGCGCAAAATAGTAGAAGACCATTTTAAAAAATGTCTTGATATTGGTCTCGGGATAACTGGGGTCAATTCCGAAGTTGCGCCAGGACAATGGGAATTTCAGATTTTAGGTAAAGGACTGGCTGTGTCCGATGAGCTTATTATAGCCAGATATATATTAGAGCGTCTTTCTGAAGACTACAATGTTTATATTGTATGGCATCCCAAGCCGCTACAAAATGGCGAGTGGAACGGGTCTGGATTACACACTAATTTCTCAACAAAATCTATGCGTTATTCGTATAATTTAGATAAAGATTTGACTGAAATATATAAAGCTATTGATTTACTAGAAGCAGCACATGAGGCGCATATGGCCGTATATGGTAAAGACAATGAACTGCGTCTAACTGGCAATTGCGAAACATCCAGTTTCTCGTCTTTCAAACGCGGTGAAAATAATGGCGACCGAGGAGCCTCAACACGAATTAGAAATGGATATTTAGAAGATAGACGCCCAGCATCCAATGCGGACCCATATTTAGTCAGCGCGGCAATTTATGAGACTATTTGTTGTAATACAAAATAAAAATTTTCTGATATAATAGTAGTATGAAATCATTATATTACATATACAACCAGTTATATTCGGTATTTGAAATAGCTATACATATATTTATTAAATCAGTTGTGTTTAATGGATTATGTATTTTGCTTTTTGCAGCAATATATATTGTATTTGACTATATAAAAAACCCCACCATATTTAACGATACCGATAAATCTAAAATACTTAATAAATATGTTACATTAAGTACAAAAAATCAGTTCCTATATAATATTGAAGTCCCTTATCCCGTCTCATATACCACCTTTGATTTTACACAGTTACAAAACTTTATAATATTATTACAGCAAGTTGTCGTGGTAGTCCTTCTAGTGTATTACAAAATACATTTTGTTGCCGAGTTGCATAAAAAATATCATACGAAAATAATATAAAATTTTGTTTATAATAACTATTATAAACAAACAATTGTTAAATGAATACCAATACAGAAATAATTAAAGATAAATTATGTGACGACTTTCCGCAGCTATTTGTCAAAAATATTGTATCCACTTTGAAAAGCAATAATAATAGTTATATTGCGTCTTATTACGATTTAGAAACACAAATGAAGTCGGGCGTGTTACCGTTGAAAAAGACAGAAGTCAAAAAGAAGCGAATTATTATAGATGAAGTTAAAAACACTGAACTTAAAGAACTATTCAAAACCTTCAATGCAACTAAAACGCAAACAATTGACTGCACGTGTTGTTTCACAGAAAACAAATTTGAACACTTAGGTCAATGTACAAATGGCCATTTGCTATGCAAACCATGTATTAAGACACATGCTGAAACCACTATTTATCAGAAATTATCTTCAAAAATCACTTGTATTAGCTGTAATGAAAAGTGCTTCGGGCTAATAGATGATGTATTATTGGAGCAGATTTTAGACGCAAGAGTTCTAGCTGAATACAAAAATCTTAAAAACTTGGCCGAAATCAAGGAGCTATGTGTTGATGATATTAATATCAAAATATGTCAGCATTGTAACGCTGGTTCAGATATTGGCGATTCAGAGCAGACATTGTTAATTTGCATGGAGTGTTTCAAGGACACTTGCTTGAAGTGCAATCAGGTAGCGCATCCGGGTCAAGACTGCTACAGTCTAGGTAAGGTAGCCGGCAATATCAGACACAGCATTGAAGACAAAATGACTGAGACAATGATTATTCATTGCCCTGGTTGCAATAAATCACTCTTCAAGAATGAAGGGTGTAATAAGGTGACTTGTATTTGCGGCCTTAATGTATGCTATTTGTGTAAGCAAACTGTGACAAAAAAAGTTGGATATTCGCATTTCTGTAGGGAGCATGACTGCAAAGATAACGAATGTAATTTGTGCCATTTATGGGAAAAAGATGCAACCAAAATGAAGCTAAATGCGCTCAATGTGGAATACAATGATGAGACCAAAATGTTGATAGATAAGCTGCTATAATTGGCATTTTATGCAGCAAATTGTTATACGTTATATATTATAATAGATTACCATTTATAGTCTCATTGTATTCATTCTGTTTAGGTATATATTCATTATTTTCTTTTATTTTTGAAAAATGAAGAAAAGTGTTACCAAAAAGTAAAAAGGAAAACGGATTTTGGACATTTTAAAAATGTCCAGTTTTGAGAACCTAAATAAAGTTTCAAAAAACACCATTTTTTCACTTTGTGACTGAAATGCTCTAAATTGCATTTTTAAGAGTGAAAATTTTGTGACGATAATTTTTCGGTTTTTGGGTAAAATTATAATATTAGCAACCTATATAGATGTTTAGCAACCTAGAAAACCCCAAATTACCCCAAAAAAACCCCAAATATTTTTGTTGTGAAACATGTGACTTCTTATCGTCTAATAAAAAAGATTATATTAGACATTTACAGACGATAAAACACAAAAACAGCATTTGTCAACCATTTTCAACCGAAAAACAGTGTTTGTCAACCGAAAAACCCATTTTGCCAAATGAAAATGCAAAATTTAAATGTTTATGTGGCAAAATATACAAGGACAAGTCAGGAATTTGGCGCCATAAGAAAAAATGTAACAGCATGAGTGAGCAGCCAATACAATTAGAAAATGATTCTGAATATACAGATGAAGAACATTCCGAAGAACATTCCGAACAAGAAAAACCATCTAATTATAAGTCTTTGCCATCCAATAATGAAATTATTGAAATACTAAAAGTTCAGATGGTTGAGAATCAAGAGCTAAGAAAGTTTATGATGGAACAACAAAAACAAATGATGGAATTAGCGTCAAAGGCAACTATTAATAATACAATTAATTCAAATTCAAATTGTAATAACAATAATAACAATACATTCAATCTTCAAGTGTTTTTGAATGAGAAGTGTAAAGACGCACTAAACATAAATGAATTTGTTGATTCCATAAAAATACAAATGTCAGACCTTGAAAATTTTGCGCACTTAGACTATCCAGATGGCGTATCCAAAATCTTCGTCAAGAACTTAAATAATGTAGATACATATTTAAGGCCCATACATTGTAGTGATTTAAAGCGCGAAGTCCTCTATATAAAAAATAACAATGAATGGGTTAAAGAAACTGATGATAAAACATTATTAAAAAATGCAATAAAGAAAATTGCCAACAAGAATATACGGCAAATCAATGAATGGGTCAAAGAGCATCCTGGGTGTCAAGACCCTAGAACAAAACAAAATGTTAAATATAACAAAATAGTAATGAACTCTATGTCTGGCGTTACAGTTGAAGAGCAACAAGAAAATATGGAGCAAATTATGAAGAATGTCACAAAAGCAGTTGTAATAGATAAATATGCTGTTAAATAATGAATATGTATATATATAAATTTTTAAATATGATTAATATATATTAATGTCAGACCCATGTAAAGAGGCTGAAAAGTATAAAGAACAAATTGATAGATTAAACGAACAGAAAAAAGAGTATATTGAAAAATGTAACGCAAAAAAATATATTAAACCAGAAGAACAATCAAATTTATTTACAACATTATTTTCACTTATTAAATATATATTTGATAATAAAATAGAAAAATGTCAAGACTTACTAGACAAATTTCCCGATTCAAATGAACGAATAACTGGATTATCAAAGCCATATATTTTTGAAGCCCTTTGGAAGATTATATTTTTAATAAAATTAGACGATTTAATTGACAATAAAAAATATAAAAGAGACTATAAGGTTTCTATTGAAAAACAAGAAGATGTTGAAGCAATTAATTATTTAGGCATTTTTGATAGTAGCAAAAGCAGTCAAGCAGTTTCACAAGTTTCCAAAATAAATAGCGGTAGTGCTTCAGGAATTTGCGACTTGTTTTTTACTATTTCACCAGATACTGCCGAAAGAAAAGAATTAAAATTAAATAAAAACCAATCTCAATGTTTAGATGAAGTTAAATTTATACCAGAGCCTAGTGGAGCATATTTATTCACAAGTAAATTTTATAAAAAAGAAAAAACAACAAAAGATTATGATTACGACAAAATAATTGTTGAAGCTATAGATAAATTTGATAAAAATAAACTAGTAAAGGATAAAACAAAGTATCATATTGTGTCATTAGTAAATGATGGTGCTGAATTAAAGAAAAAAATTTTGCGAGCAGGTGACACAGCTACATTAAGTTACATTGATTCAGGGTTAATTTTTGACAAATATGATTTATGTACTAAATACTACCCTGCTTTATATAAATGGTTAGACAAAGAATTTAATATTGGAAAAAGAGATATTAATAGTAGAGCCGATTGGTCAAAAATACTTGTATCAGTTGTTGAACCTATAATGAATATATCTGAAAATCTACGTTTTCATCAAAAGTTTATTGTTGAATATACAAATCATTTAATATTAAACAGATTAAAAATGAGTAATTCTAATCCAGGACGGTATATTTGGGGAGCAGTTGCTCGTTCTGGTAAATCATATATGGTTGGAGGCCTTGTTGCAAAAAGAAAACCAAAAGTAGTTTTTTTAATATTAGGAGCTGTAAATGAAACAAAAAAACAATTTATTGATGATTTATTTGACAAATATACAGATTTAAAAGAATATACTCCAATTGATTTTCAAAAAGCAGAAGATAGAAGTAAAAAAATGGAACCAGGAAAAAAATATGTGATTGTCATTAGTCAAGAAAATTTACGTGCTAAAATATCACATGAATATTGTTTAAGAAACCCAGACTACGAAGGAAATGACTGTGACGAATATTATATTCAAAAATGTAACAGCAATAGAAAAATAGCACATTTAGATTGTAGTAAACATGCTGAAAAAATTGCAAATATCCAAGGTAATGAAAATTATAATGAAAATTATAATAAAAAAAATGAAACTAGAAAAACTAAAATTGCAAAAGATAAGCTAAAATCTAAGAAACTAACAAAGAAACAACACGTATTGTCAACAACAACAGATGTATCAGTAGAAGAAATAGAAGAAGAATATAGTGATGCTGTAATAGCAGCAATAAAGGATTTTTTGAAGGAGGATGATAAGATTGTATTTTTTGATGAAGTTCATCAAGGAAGTGGTCCTGATGCTATGCAGGAACAAACAATTAGTTTTTTCTATAATTACAAAAATATAATAACTGAAGATAAATATGTAAATCCACTATTTATAATGGTTACAGCAACATATACAAAACCATTGGGTAAATACGGTTCAACAAATAAAACATTGGATGGAGAGGATATTGTATTAATTGAATGGAATTACAATATGATGATGGCAATGAAACAATTTAATATGGGACTTGTTACATATGAAACACCTCCAGCAACTAGTCAATCATCTCTTATAGAACAAGAACCATCGCCGCAATATTTAATAGATGAAAGTGATACTGACTTTAAAGGAAAAATGAATTTGTTACAGACAATAACCGAAGAATACAACCAAAATGGTAAGATGTGTGAAGATATTGCGCTAGATTATTATAAAAACCCAGAATTAGTTTATTTATTACCTACAATAACGGCTAAATTTGACCCTAACAGAACTAATTATAATGATATTAATATTGATAAACAAGGAAATAGTAAAGTTCCAAATATAGACCAAATTTTTGAGTTGGAAAAAGGTAAAAAAGGTTTTAAAAACGAAACAACTGTCACAAAGTATTTAAATTATATTTACGAAGTTGTTTATGATAAATTATTACGTATTAAATATGGATACATTGCTAATGGCGAAGGGAAAGTTCATAGTCAGTTGTGGTTTTTGCCTACTAACTTGCAAAATAGTAAAGATAATAAAGGGTCAGGTTCTATTATTGGACCATTAATGGAATTACTAGGAAAACTAATAATAGAAAATCAATTATATCAGAACTTTAATGTGTGTGTCATAAATAGTGTGGATGAAAAAAAAACAGACAATACCAATACAGACACTAATTTAGTGTCACAATCCGACGAAAAAAGAATTAGAGGTGAATATGAAGATAAAATAAAGGATATTGAAGATAGAAAAGCCGAAATTATCAAAGATAAGGAGAAAAACAAAGACAAAGTGAAGGTTAAAGGCAAAGGCAAGAGCAAGGGTGAAGACAAAGACAACGAATCTTATGAAGAAGAATTAAAAATATTAGACGAAGAAAATGCCAAAATCAGCATAAAATTAAATGATAAAAAGGAATTACATAAAGAATGTAGAAAGGTATTTTTAACGTGTATTAAATTAAAAAAAGATAAGAGTGTTGGCGAATGTATAAAAGATATAGAGAATGAGTCAAAGAAAAACAATAAATCTTTAATCATATTAACAGCACAACGATTGAGACTAGGTATTAGTTTGCCTTGCGTTGATGTAGCAATACATATGGACACACTTAAATCATATGATATAATCTATCAATCAATGTTCAGAGTTTTAACCGAGCGAAGTGGTAAAAAGCAAGGTTTTTTTGTTGATATGTATCTTGAAAGAGCAGTCCAATTTTTTTATAAATACACAAAAATACAAAAACATATTAAATTAGATGAAGAAACTGACGAAAAAGATATAGATAAGAATAGAAACAAAATGATAGAAAACATGTTGTTATTTGATACTGGTTGTATTAAGTCAGCAATTGGTTATACACCTTCTAGTTCCGTTGTAAATTCTTATCATCAGATTGCGATAGATTTTCAAGTTGATTCAAATGAAAAATATAAACAATTGGAAAATGATGTAATCAAAAATTTAAAAAATAAAGATGATGAACAAATGATTATACAAAAGGAGCAAAATGAACAAAATGAACCCAAGCTTATTGGACCTCGTGATTCTGAAATACAACAACAAATACAAAAAATAATAGGTATTCTAAAAAAAATACCAAACAAGGATAAACAAGAGCTGTTGAATAAAATAAAGGAAATAATACCTATTAATTATTCAACAAAAAAAGACCCAAAAAATAAGTCAAAAAAAGATAAACAATCAGAAGTAGAGCCATTTATGGGAGAAGCTTCTCTGGAAAATAATCAAACAGGTCTAGAAACTACTGCACAAGTAGAAGAAGCAGTAGAAGAAGTAGTAGAAGAAATAGAAGAAATAGAAGATAAAGATTCAGAAGATAAAATGTTAAAAAACACAATGGAGCAAATAAAGAATATATTCACGCTAATATTATTATTTAGTGACCCTGATAACCCCGATATTACATTAACAGAAGCAATAAACACAGATAGTTTGACAACTGAAAAAATAACTGATATAATTAAAATATGTCAAGGCAATGATAGTGAAACAAAAGAACAAATATCTAATATCATGTATTATTGTTATTTAATACAAAATTATAAAAAATATATTAAACCAGGAGAAAATGTCATACGAAAAAATAAAAATTCTAACAAAGAAAATGAAGAAGATGAATATGCCGATGAAGAACAAGAAGAATTAAAAACAAGTGCACCAGAAAGAGGTATTGTATTAAAGATTGTTACAAAATACATATGTAGAGACATTCAATACTGTTTAAAAAATGGTCAACAAATACGGTTTAAACATGATACTAGTTTAATCGCAACATATAACAAAGCAAATAACAATTTAGTATATAATGGTGAAGAATATGAATCTTTAAATAAATTAATGATAGAGTTTTATAAAATTGTAAATATAAATAGTGGTTCGAACGCCTGGTCGCATTTTGAAAGAGAAATTTCACCAGGAGAATGGGAACCAATGATGGAAATAGAAATAAAAAAATCAGATGTCAAAGTTATACCATCTGAATCAGAATATTCAAGTTTTTTGGAAAAAATAAACATAAATGAGTACATATGTAGTATTGAAAGTCCAGCAAAAAAACCCAAAATAACTGCTGCCAAAAAAGCAGCCAAAAAGGAAGATGCTAAGATAAAGGCTCTAAAAAAGGCTCAACAAAAGGAGCAATCAAAAACACGAAAACTTACTATTGAAGATGAAAAAATGTCACTTCAGTTAGCAGAACAGGTTAGAAACTCTAATCCAATACATAAAACAAAACCAAAATCAAAGATAAAAACAAAAAAGCAACAAATACAGTTTGAGATAGAATCTACTATTGGCGGAGCTACTGGAATACCAAATGAAGAACAAACAACATACTATATATTATGGAACATTGATAAAGAAGAGTCTGAAAAATGTATTGAAGAATATAATGAAATACAATTTAATAAAAATGTAAATATAGTAGACTTGATAGACCCAGTAGAAATCTCAAAAATAATAAATAAATATCTTGGTGAACAAGGTTTAATAAGTGTTTTATTAGAAAAGGCGGAGCCAGAAATAAATAAATTATTTGATAATATTAAAGAAGAAATGGGAAAACTTAGTCAAAGAATAGAAGAAGAGAAGGAAGGTTTTCATGATACAAATGAAGAAAGTAAAAGTAATATTTGTTCCGAGTTTTTCAAATCAACAGGCAATGAGAAAGTATTAGAAACCATTCGTAAATATTTAACCCCAAAGGATAACGAGAGGAAATTATTCGGAGAAGTATTTACACCTTTAGAATTAGTATGTGAGATGCTTAGTAAATTACCTCCAGATGTTTGGACTAATAAGAATCTGAAATGGCTTGACCCCGCAAATGGAATCGGAAATTTCCCAGTTGTTGTTTATTATAAGTTGATGAAAACGTTAAAATCAGTGCCTGAAAAAGAGAGAAGTCGTTGGATAATAGAAGAAATGTTATTTATGAATGAACTTAACAAAGTAAATGTTGGTGTATGTAGGAGAATATTTGGAATGATTGACTCAAAAGCTAAACCAAATTTTTTAGCAACTAATTTTTTAACACAGTTTATGGTAGGTGAAACACAAAATAAAAAATGCTGGTTTTACAAGGGCGAAACGCCAATAGAAAAATTTAATATAATACTAGGTAATCCACCATATAATCCGCCAAAGACAGAAACAGGGTCATCTGGAAATAGTATATGGCAAAATTTTGTTATGAAATCTTATTACTTATTGGACAATGTCAAAGTAGGATTTAAACCGTTATTATTATTTATTCATCCACCAGGTTGGAGAAAACCAACTGATGATGAATTTAAAATAGATAAATTTATTACTGAGAAGGGAAATCATCTTAATTTTTCTGGACAAATACGTCAAGGTCAAGTATGGCAACAGTTGAAACAATCGGGAGAATTTACATTTATTTATACAAATGACCAATTGAAAAAAGGTTCGTCGGATTTATTTATTCAACATTTTCCTGCTGTAGATTTTTATGTATATCAAAAAGGAGATAGTCATAGCATTAGTTGCGATACTAAAAACATATTTTTAGGAAACATATTTTCATCAACAGGTGTAAAATTAAATTACAATCTTAAATATTTACCCAATGTTATTACAAAAGAATCACAAGATATATTACATAAAGTAACTTCTAAAGAAGGTGAAAAAATAACATTTAAGGCTGGTGTTGACAAAAGAAGTTTTAAAAATGATAAGCCTGGAAAATATAAATATTTTTATGAAACAAAATCAGGTGGAATCCCTGTATTCACAACATCAGGTGATAATAATGAAAATATATCAATGGATAAGGTAATAATGAACTTATTTGGAGGCATAAATGGTTATTATGTAGAATACTACGGTAAAGATAAACATATCGGAGTTCAACATCATGCAATGTATTCAGAAGTATCTTCTGAAAGGGAAGGAAGGCGCATTGAACGATTTTTCAAATCAGATATAGTAAAGTTTATATTTTTAATAACACAATATGCGTCTGGTATGAGAACAATGAATGAACCCCTTGTAGCAAATTCAATTACAATTCCACCAAGCGATGTAACCGATTATTATAAGTTTTTTGGTATTGAAAAATACAAAGATTATATTGAAGATACTTTAGAAAAATATGAATTGTTTAAGCAACCAAAAAAGACAAAAACAGAAACGGAAGTAGAAGTAGATACAACAGAAACAAAAACCAAGAAAGGTACCAAAAGGGCAAAGGTCAAGAAAGGCGGTAAAAAACATACTAGAAAAAATGCAAACAGCATATGGAAGCTGTGGTAAATTTTATATTTATAAAATGATTATAAAAATAAAACGATAATAATTAGGTCGTTTATCAGTACTAAAATGAAAATATAGAAGCACATCATTCCTGAACCTTTGAATGTTTTAAGGTTTACTATTAAAAAGGCAACACCTCACCTCAGCCACCAAAAAAGCTGGATGTATTGTCTTTTCTCTCTGTTTTTGAAGCAGGAGCGGCAAAACCTCCTCATCCTCCTTTATAATTACGACGTCTAGTAACGCGTCGCCTACGAATACTTTTCCTGTTTTTGACCCTCTTACTCTTATTTTGCCTATTTCGCAACTGCCTTGTACTTCTCATTATATATTATTAGTATATATTTTTTTATAAGTCACTTCATTTATCCAAACATCAGTCGTCCAGTTTTTTCCTGAAATTAGTCCACATCCAATTGTAATCTGGCAATCAAATCATCTGACTTTAACAGCAGTCTTAGGATTCACATTGTTGCTAATATTGTCCATAAATTGAGATAAATTACTAGGATTAGTAGAAAGAGCCTTAGTTTTAGACCTAGTCTTCATCTTAGTCGCGTTTTCAGACATTCTATATTCTTACATTATCTCTTACGTGAGTTCTTAAGTCAACTCTTACGTAAGTTCTTAAGTCAACTCTTACGTAAGTTGAAGCCGTATTTTCTTCTTCATTTTATCTTCATTTGTGAATACAAACAGCTTGTATTTCCGCCGCTCATAGTTTTCTAAATTGTCACGCAAGGTGATTCGCGACGTGATTTTCAGTTCAGGTAAAAATACAATATATTGAAACAGACCATCATTTCGCTCCAATTTGTCAAAGCAATAACCGTCATATAATGGTTCCAATATATCTGGATTTGAAAAGCATAAATTCAGCAAATTGCAGTCTATTTGAACCTTCCGAATCGCCCGCATCGTTGTATTAATATAATCCAGTTCTCTTAACCAACTGTCATAGAAAATTATAGCTTCATCGGATAATTTATGTAGTCCAAATGCTTGCTGAAATTTAATTATATTTAATAAGTCTACGAGACGACGAATTGGCGACGTAATGTGAATGTATGCGTCCAAATCAAGCAAATCATGACTAATATTGGTTTCCAAATTCGCCGAAATATCAATATATTGACCGGCAGTGCTATTCCATATTTTAATAAACTGCCCCACTTCATCGGGTACTTTGACTAATTCAGTATTTACATTAAACTTATCCTTTTTAATTAAAGCAGACCTAAAAATGCCAACATTTTTTCTAAGCATTTCTTTGGCACAAGTGTAGTTCATAAGGACCATTAGATAACAAACTAAATCGTGACTGTCCCGAATCCCTTTGATATATTTGGTTTTAGAACACAACTGGGTTACAACATCAAATAACAATGTATAATGCTTATTATTTAGCAAATCATGTTCTTCATAGACAAAATTCTTGAAAACTTTTATCAAACAGTTGGAGAACTTATAAGATACAATATTATAACTTTCACCAAAACAATCTAGTTCCAAATCTAGAACAAACGCAACCCGCTTCGTTTTTGCCTGTAGAGAGCACAAGCAATCCGACAAAATGGTCGGCAACATTGGGCGCTTCTTATCTGGTAAATAGATAGTTGATATGCGTTTAGAAAAAGATTGCCACAGGTTAAGAGCATCCAACCAGATGGTCACATTCGCAATATATATGCTTACAAGTGTATTACCATTATCTAGATATTTTATACTAAACGCGTCATCAAAATCTAAACTACCCTTGGGGTCAATGGAGAAAACGGGCCAATCTGCACGATTCTCTATGTCAGCATTTGCGCAAATGGTTTCAATAAATGCGTCATTTGTTGCATCTTTTTCCTTAACCGCTTTCGTAGTATCCTTGTTTAGCCGCTGAATAGATGCGTTCAAGCTTTTGCAGTATAGCTGATATTCATAGAAGCAATCCAGTGTGTCAACGGGGCCGATAACTTGTGTCAATGTGCCAACTGGATGCTTTGTAGTCCAATCCTTAAATTGAATAGTAACATATTGATTCACAAATACCTTTGAAAAACCAACGTGTTTTAGCTCATATGGCACTAAAAAAGGTGGCATTCGTATATCATCAGGCACGCATTTGTAAAGCAATTTGTTATTGTTTGGATGCCGACCATAGGTCTTGTTATCAGCAAGAATGAGTACAGCGGGTATATTATCAACAGTGCGAACCGAGCTGTGAACAAGAGTCAAAGAATCATTTTTAAAATCGTAAGTAAATACATCACCTGAAAATAGTCGCTTTAGACAAGGGTCTAAATCTAATGTAACTGGGCTCAAAGTAGGTGCGTCATATACTTGCCATTTGCTATAATTGCGGTCATCAATCACGATTTTATATAACATTTATTTGTAACTTAGATTATAATATATATATTATAACTTCGTAAAATACCTTTAATATCATTATATAATATAATAACCCCATAGTATGTTATATAATGATAAAACTCAATTGCTAGTGCCACAACACATTACTAAATGGGGTGTTCTAACATCGTTCCTGATTTTAGCTTCCAGTTTTGTTGTATATAAATACAAATATTATCTGCTTACCGGAGTATCATTGTGTCTATTTTTAACCTCTATTATACACTGGTATAAAATGACAGCATTTGGCGTAATAAAAATATTGGATGCGTTGTTTGCTGCATTAACACTTGGATTGATTACATTTTATTATATTGACGAGTTTAAACCCGAATATAAGAAAATATGGTATTATACATTAGCAATACTGGTGGCTGTATTTGTATTTAATTGGATAATCACGTATTTCCAAATAATGCGTGAAAATCCTTATATAAAATGCCAGCAGCAATACAATTACTTTTCGTTGGAATATACAAAACCAAATACGAAGCCGAGAGAATTGTGCTACTATTATGTCACATTTATACACTTATTTTTTGTCCATATTATTCCATCTGCTGTGCTAATGTATTGTATTATTAAATCGCACTAACAAACTGATTTGCGTTTATTGATTCATTTTCTCCAATTATATTTGCATTTGTTAGTTCTTTAATGTTTGTTGTTTCATTTGCTATAAACCCATCTTTGTTCACAATTAATTCAGAAATACTTGTTACTTCACCGCTTTTTGCTTCGCCTTCGCTTTTTGCTTCGCCTTCGCTTTTTGCTTCGCTTTTTGCTTCGCCTTTTGCTTCGCTTAAAACAGCCAATTCTGAAATATTAGTCGTTTCCCCATTTTTCTGACCTTGATTTAAACCTTTAATATCAATTTGCTTTGCTATTTTATGCTCAACATTCTGGTTCTGTAAAGCATACATAAAAATATGCGGACTAATCGCAATATTATTCATATACGTCCTATATTTGAAACTACTAACACTTGTATTTTCATCAAATTTGAATGAATACCACCAGTAAGAAGGAATAAAAAGGAATTTACCAGGGGTCAAAACAATCTCAAGACATTTCACTTTGTCAAAGTCGGCTCTAAATTTGGGCTGCGGGTTCCAAGGATTAATCTGAGACCGGAATTCAAGGTTTTCATAGTCCTTAACCGGATACAAATATCGGGCACTCTTTGGCGGCACAAGTTTTACCTTTAATGACCCCTGCGTCACTAGAAAGTAGTTCCTGTAGTTGATTTCATAGCGTAACGGGGTTACCACACCAGAAGACCCCATTAGAATATCATAGTTGCAGTTTGAGACTAGAAAGGGTCTCAAAAATTCGTCATTATACGACATATTCTTTTGTGCGCCGGTTTCCGCCAAGAAATCCGAGTTGCCTTCACTGTAGTAGGCAGCATTTTTGTCCTCACGAAACAGTTTTGTCGCAATATGTAGGGGCAGTGGTAAAAACAGATTCTCATTATCCACTTCGTTTAAAGAAGATTCGCGTATTTTGACTTCAAATATGGGGTAATTGTCTAGCAAATAGGACTGACTAGTTGTCCGGGTAATTTTCTCAGTGTCTTCATCACAATCAAATAATACAGGTTGCCTTAAGTCGCAGATTTCCTCCATTTTGTCTTTAGATGCTTGCTCAATTTCATAGATTTCTAGGTCATTGCTGGTTTTTAAATGAAAATGGACGTGTAAATAGAAGAATAAAATTACACAAAATACAAACAATCCTATTATTATTTGTAACATTTACATAAAAATAATAATATAATTCACCAGTTTATACGAAGCTTATCTTCTTTTAGTTATTCTTTTTTTACTACGTTTTATAGTACGTCTTCGTTTTATACTCCTTTTACTACGTTTTATAGTACGTCTTCTTTTTATACTCTTTTTGCTACGTTTTTTACTGCCTCCTTCACTATCACTATCAACGCCAAATGCCTCCGCAAATGTGTCTTTTTTGGCTGGTCCCATTAGTTCTTTACACTTTTTCAAAAGCCATTGTATAAAATAGTCTATGTTATATAAAATTCCTTTATTTAGTTCAATATATTTTCTTACTGTAAGTTCTACTGCGTAGTCTAAATATGATATTTTATTTTCATAATCATAATACCAATCATCTAAAAGGTGAAGGTTGTTTTTTGTAAAATAAGCTTCACACATATCTTCTCCACGTAATGCTGTCATTTTTACTCCGGGTTGTATTTCATTCGCCTTTTCAAAACTCTGGTTAATAGCAGAAGTTACAGCAACTTGTGACATGTCAACTAAAGGTTCATATTTTATACCTTTCAATAAGCAATCAGAAACTTTTTGTGCTAATTTTTCCATTTTTTCATCTTGTGGAGGCTCATTATTTGTTGGTTCAAACTCACGTCCATGGTCTACTGTGTATTCTAATACTGTTACATCAGGATTCCATGTAATTGTAGGATATCTACCACTAGATTTTTCAGAAGATTTTTCCGCAGCTATCATCAATTGTTGTTTTGTCAAGTCAGCAATTTTTCTATAATCTTTTGGTGGGTCAATTAATGGTTCTAATTCAGAACCTGTTACTGTTTCTTGAGAATTGTCAAAGTCATTGTAAAACACGTCAGTTGCGTTTTTATTTGCTTCTGGATGTTCGCCTTCTTCATCTGACTCTGGGTCTGGGTATTTTGATTTTGATTTTAACACACTCTTAAGTGTTTTAGTAACAATACTACTACTACTACTTTTTGCAATTTTTGACATATTTTCTAATTAAAATAACCAAATATTATTATATTTATTTTAATTTTATTTTTTCAAGTAAAAGTCTATTTGCTACGCTTAAAAACAGTCGCTGTGCTTAATCCACGATTTTTGGCGCCACAAAGAATGAAACTGTGCTTCCTTCGCCTAAACTGTATTTTAAAGCCATCGGATATTCCGCACTAATTCCCAAACTAATTTCGTTACCTAATTTAGACGACAAACACATCTTACCAATGTGCGTCAGACTATACGAAATATCAAGCTTCTCACCCTCTGAAATGGCAAACTCATTTAGACTATCAATCGGCACATTCACCTTCAATTTACCCGCATCGCCATTTGAATTGAGCTCCAATAGGTCCTCAGTGCATACTATATTCAGGTTTTGTCCAAAGACCATTAATTCCGAAATAAGCTCGCCAAATTTCTTGGAATCCATCGTAAACTCCACATCATAGTCCACATCGGGTATCATTAGTGTTTCATGCTCAACATCCATTAATAAGAGTTCAAAGAAATGGTCAAAATTATCCTTGACTTTTGCCTCTGTATTATTAAGTAAATTGATACACAATTTGTCAGGTCCTGATATATCATCTACTTTCATTTCCATATGATTATGCTTAACTGCATAGTTCATCATCGTCGCAAAATTGGCAGCATCCACGGCAATATTTGTCGGCGAATCAACAACATATTCGGAAAACCACGCCGCTTTAATGACAATACTAGACAGGCAAATATGAGACTTATCCATAGACTGAATATAGAGCTCCTCATTATTAAATTGTAGACTTAAATAGGACCCCCAATTTTTTAAAAGCTGGAATAACGCGACAAACATTTCTAATTTGGCCTTGTTTTCAATTGTTAGTTTCATTATTATTCTGAGTAATTAATAATGAAAGATTATGTTTAATATGTTTTTTCTATTTTAACTAATCAAAGTCCAGTAAATCAGAAGACGAATTAGTAGATGAAGTTAGCGTCTTGTGAAGCTGTTGTGTCAAATAATCAATTGTCATAATCTTATTATTTATATCCTTTTCTAGTTTCGCAATGATAAGCCGCTGATTAGAAATGACTTCCTTGGACTTCTCTAGTTCCACGTAAAAATTGGCTCTATTAAGATTTAAAGATTCAATCCACTTCTGATGCGCCTTTGTCTTCGTATGCGCTACAAATACGCTATGTGATTCATAAATTTTATCTTTTCTGGAACCACAAGGACACACAAGTCCCTTCTTAATATAGTTAAATGGTGGCACTTTGTCTACATATAGCCCACTATCATTTATACTTGGGCTATAAATATCGGGTTCAACAACTAATTCCATTTTTATAGTTATAATTATAATAAATTACAAAATGTATTTATATAGATTTGTTTGTTTAGTTATTTAGCTCCTGTTCAATTAGCGCTTTCAAATCGGTGACATCAATTTCATTTACATCCTCTTCGGCCTGATAAGCGTCTTCCAATACAATTCCATCACCACTATCAACATTATCTACATTTGTTTCGGCATCTAAATTGATAGACAAACTAAGTTGTGTTATTTGCTGGTTGTTTTCCATAGTCAAATTCTGGATAGCAGCCAACTCGGCCTTTAATGATTCAACTTCCTGTCTCAAATTTTTCTGTTCACTTGATAATACAGTAATATTCGTCTTATATTGTCCTAAAGTATTCTTCAATAAATCAACATTTTGTTTTAATGCAGCCACTTCCAAAGAATTTGCGTTACTAGAACTTGAGGTTGCGTTACTAGATGTCTGAGGCGCGCTTTCAAGTGCCTCTAATCGCGACATAATCACATCAATAATACCGCTATCTAGGCCCGGATTGGAAAACTGCGACATTTCTCTTTCATGTAAAAGAGTTTCCACTTTTCCTAAACGTAATGTAATTAAGGTGATTGCCTGGGCTAAGGTCATTCGGTTAACACTGGCCAAACCTTGGTCCTTAGGCTCCTGCATTTGTTGCTTCATCTGCTGCTGCATCTGTTGCTGTTGTAATTGGGCTTGTTGGCCGGCTAAACGACCACTAGTACCAGGTCTAATTTGACCTTGTTGCTGACCCTGTTGCCCTTGGGCAAACATTTGCGATGAATTTATGGAGGGTTGAGGACCACGACCAGGGGGTGCGGGTTCCGGGCCTCCTGCGCGTCTACGTTGTGCTGCTGCTACTGCTCTATTTTGGCTCATTGGTAAATATAATTAATAATAATAAATTGTTTCTAAATACTTTACGCATCTATCTACTTTTCTTTTGCTCCAGTTTCATAACTGATATGAAAAAAGTGGAACAAAAGAAATATGTAAGAAAATATTTATAAATATTGAATAAATTATATACTTGTATTTTATAAATGCAGTTGTTTTTATTAGACAACCGGGTTAATGATATTCAAACAGTTACAAATTCATTAATTGACGGCGTTGATTTTATCATTGTTGACTTTGATAATGACACGTATGACACAATTATTTCCAAGATACCTAATAAACAATATGATAGCGTTGGTATTTTTCAGGAGAATTATAACCTAAATACGTATCAATTTATTAGTTCTTTTCAAAATTCTATTTTAGAAAATGTCTCTACAGAAGACCCTAATTTAGACACATGGTCGCAATACAAATCATTGCTATCCTATTTCAAAAATACGTTACAAATTAATACATTGGATTTGATGGGTTGTAATATTTATTCTAGTTTAGATTGGAATTTTGTAATAGAATATTTAGGGAATCAATTTCAAATAACTATTAATTCATCCAATGACAATACTGGGTCTCCTGATTTTGGCGGAAATTGGATTTTAGAATCAGGTAATGTAAATTTAATAGGAAAATATTTTAACAACAACATTGACAATTACCAGTTTACATTGGGAAGTGGCAGTGCTCACACAGTTTTTTTAAAAGATGATGGCACTGTTTACACGGTTGGTAATAACGCCAATGGTCAATTAGGAAATGGAACAACTACTACTACTACTACTGCTACTTATTTAGTCCAAGTTAGACTCACTGTTACACCTACATATTTAACAGGTATTGTACAATTTGCTCGCGGACTTAGTCATACAGTGTTTTTAAAAAGTGATGGCACGGTTCATGCGGTTGGTCTTAATACTAGTGGCCAATTAGGAGATGGAACTCTTACACAAAGGACATTTCCAGTTCAAGTTTTATCAGCTGCTTCTACAGGTTTAACTGATATTATACAAGTTGCGTGTGGAGATTCACATACGGTTTTTTTAAAAAGTGATGGCACTGTTTACACTGTTGGTATTAATACTAATGGTCAATTAGGAAATGGAACTACTACTACTACTGTTGCTGGTACATATCCAGTTCAAGTTAGACTTAGTGCTACACCTACATATTTAACAGGTATTACACAGATTGCGTGTGGAACTTCTCATACAGTTTTTTTGACAAGTTCTAATACCGTTTACGCAGTTGGTCTTAATACTAACAATCAATTAGGAGATGGAACTATTGTGCAAAAAACATTTCCAGTTCAGGTTTTATCAGCGGCTGGAACAGGTTTAGCCAATATAACACAGATTGCTTGCGGAGCTTCTCATACAGTTTTTTTGACAAGTAGTAAAACTGTTTACTCAGTTGGTCTTAATACTAGTGGTCAATTAGGAAATGGAACTGTTACAAGTTCTACTACAGGTAGTTATCCAGTTCAAGTTTTATCAGCGGCTGCAACAGGTTTAGCCAATATAACACAGATTGAGTGTGGAAGTGCTCATACAGCCTTTTTGACAACTACTAACACTGCTTACACAGTTGGTCTTAATACGAATGGCCAATTAGGAAATGGAACAACTACTACTACTGTTGCTGGTACATATCCAGTTCAAGTTAGACTTAGTGCTACACCTACATATTTAACAGGTATTACACATATTGCGTGTGGTAGCTCTTACACAAATTTTTTAACAAGTTCTGCTGTTTACGCAGTTGGTCTTAATAGTAGTGGTCAATTAGGAGATGGAAGTGTTACACAAAGGACATTTCCAGTTCAAGTTTTATCAGCGGCTGCAACAGGTTTAACAGCAATTAGTGTTATTTCAGATACAGCAAATGTTAATGTCCCGACAGCACCAACAATTAGTAGTATAAATGCAGTTTCACCAACACTAGTAAATCCAACTATTTCCATTAGCTTTGCAGCATCAACAAATACAACAATTACAAATTATTCTTGGAAAGAAAATACGGCCGCTGCTTGGAAAGTTTTAAGTCCGGCACAAATAACCAGTCCTTTAACTATTCCAGCGTCAATTTTAGCAAGTGGAAAGAGTAATTTATTTGCAATTAGGGGAATGAATCTTACTGGCTCAGGTAGTGAATCTGGTTTTTTTAACTCAGTCACTGTTTATTTTCCTCCAGACACACCAATAATTAGTAGTATAAACATATATCCAACAGCAGTAAGTCCAATTGCTTCAATTGGTTTTAGTATAACTGCCGACATTTCAATTACAAATTATTATTATAGTATAAATGGAGGAGCTTATACTGTTTTAAGTCCGGCACAAAGTTCACAGCAATCATTATCTATTCCTGCAACTGGATTAACTAGAGATACAAGTTATACATTTTCAATTAAGGCAATTAATCCTGCTGCCCCGTCTGGTGGTCCGGCTTCTACTAGTTTTGCAGCTATTGTACCTTCAGTTATACTTTATAATGCTTCAACTTTTGCATATATAAAACAGACAACTTCTGGCTCACCAATACAATATTCAAGTGATAATACTAACTGGACTAATATTAATTGGCCGTTATATATTCAAAACAGTAATTATGCTACAACAAATTTTGTTGTTAAAATACAATCAAATTTAAACATAACAAACCTAACTAACATTTTTTTAATAAACGGTCATAACATAAAAATTGAAGGTAATAATTTCAACATAACCGTTACAAATTTGACAAATTATGCTGGTTTAATACAAAATGGGACAAATGGGACAAATGGATTCAATAACATAACAATACAAAACATAAATATTGCTTCATCAGGTACTACAAGTACTGTATTAGATATGGGATGGATATGTAGACAATATTTTGGTTATGGAGCTACTTCTAATACTATACAAAACTGTACTAGTAGTGGTTTCATTAATAGCAGGACTGGTGGAATTATTGGTGCAAATGCCGGACAAAACTCAACGTCATTTCTAGTTTCAAACTGTTCTGCTAGCGGGGATATGTATGATGGTTCTTATGGTGCCAGTGCTGGAGGAATTATTAGTACAACTGCAGGTCAAAATGCAACCTCATTTACGGTTCAAAATTGTTTTTATAGTGGTGGCATAAATGGTGATGGGGCTGGCGGAATTGTTGGAGACGCAGCATATAATATAACAATTAACAATTGTTATAGTACTGGTGGAATTAAAGGGGGGGGGATTGTTGGCACAAATGCTGGTCAATATGGCGGAGTAGTTACAATAACAGATTGTTACAGTAAAGGTGCTATAGGAAGTAATGGTAACAGTTATGCTGGTGGAATTGCTGGAGCTGAGGCTGGAAATATATCAATTACAAGATGTTATAGTATTGGGAAAATTGGTGGTTCTGGTCTTAGGTTCGCTGGTGGAATAATTGGCTGGAATGCTGGTAATAATAATCGTTCTGTTACTATATCTAGTTGTTTCAGCGCTGGAGATATAGATACGAATTGTGGTGGTATAGGTAGTCAATCATTTGGTACAAATTCAAATAAATGTACTATAACTAATTGTTTTAGTATTGGTAATCAAATTGGAAGTGGTTCTGGTGGAATCTTCGGATACAACTTAGGAAGAGGGTCAATAAATGGAGTTGATATTATTAACACTTTTTCATTGGGAACAATTGGTACAAATGGAGGAATTATTGCTTTATCAACAGGAACTGGTTTTGGCACAGTAACTGTATCTAATTGTTATGCTTATGCTACAACAACTAATAATAATGGAGTAATTACTTCAGGTTCAACATTAGTTCCTGTTGTTAGTAATTTTTATTCGGCAAATAATAGTTGGTCCGATGCTACAGCTAATACTTTTTTGACAGGAATAAATACAATATGGACATCTGCAGATGCAAATACTCCATATAAATTAATTAATGGATTAGGTTTATTATCAGGAGCCCCGTTAACGGCATTTATAACAGCAGGTGCGTCATTATTATCTTTATCATTAGCAGGTGTTTCAGTATCACAATTTTTAGCAGAAGGAATATCTTTATCAAGTTTAATAGCAGTAGGTATTCCTGTAGTACAACCAGCAGCTATAATTACTAATATAACTGCGATAAATAAAACAGTTACATTTTATTTTACTCAATCTACAAAGTTAAGTATTCCTGCTATTTCAAACTATTCTTACAGCACAGATGGAACAAATTATACTGCTTTAACTACAGCACAAACATCAAATCCATTAACTATTCAAATTAATGAATTAACAAATGGAACAAGTTATTCATTTAGTATTAAATCAATTAATAGCAGTGGGAGTAGTAGTGCTTCTAATTCGTTTTCAGCCACTAATTATAATAGTCCTGCAACACCAATAATTAACAGTGTAAACTCAATTTCACCCACATATGAAAGTCCTAGTGTGTCCATTAGTTTTGTAAACCCTTCAAACTCAACAATTACGAACTATTCTTACAGCACAGATGGTTCAAGTTATACAGTTTTTAGTCCAGTACAAATATCTAGTCCGTTAACTATTCCTGCAACTGGATTAACTAGTGGGACAAGTTATACATTTTATATTAAAGCGATAAATCCATCTGGTTCAAGTATCACATCTGCTGGTGTTAATTCCACGTTTTTACTACCACCTCAAACACCAACAATTACCAGTATAAACGCAATTTCACCAACACTAGCGAATCCAACAGTTTCAATTAGTTTCACACAAACAGCAGCAACTCCAGCAATTACGAACTATTCTTACAGCACAAATGGTACAACATATACTGCTTTAGCTACAGCCCAAACAAGCAGTCCTTTGATTATTCCTGTATCTGGATTAACTAGTGGTTCAAGTTATACATTCACTATTAAAGCAATTAATAGCGGTGGCTCAAGTATTGCATCTAATGGAAGTGCTTCCACATTTTTACTCCCTCCTGATGCACCAACAATTACCAGTGTAAACGCAATTTCACCAACACTAGCGAATCCAACAGTTTCAATTAGTTTCACACAAACATCAGCAACTCCAGCAATTACAAACTATTCTTACAGCACAAATGGTTCAACTTACACTGATTTAACTACACCCCAAACAAGCAGTCCTTTGATTATTCCTGTATCTGGATTAACTAGTGGTTCAAGTTATACATTCTATATTAAAGCAATTAATAGCGCTGGCTCAAGTATTACGTCTAACGGAACTGCATCCACATTTTTACTACCACCACCACCACCAACAATTACCAGTATAAACGCAGTTTCACCAACACTAGCGAATCCAACAGTTTCAATTAGTTTCACACAAACAGCGGCAACTCCAGCAATTACAAACTATTCTTATAGCACAAATGGTACAACATATACTGATTTAGCTACACCTCAAACATCAAGTCCATTAACCATTCCTGCAACTGGATTAACTAGTGGTGCAAGTTATACATTCACTATTAAAGCAATTAATAGCGGTGGCTCAAGTATTGCGTCTACCGGAAGTACATCTACTTTTTATACCCCTCCATCGGCGCCAATAATTACAAGTATAAATGGTATTTCGTCAACACCAAATGTGTCAATCAGTTTTACACAATCACCAACAGACACAACAATTACAAACTATTCTTATAGCACAAATGGAACAACATTTACTCCTTTAAGTACACCGCAAACAAGCAGTCCATTAAGTATTCCTATGACAAGTTTAATCAATAATAATTCAAATAATA
>Ga0114966_10000442_pt1 | contig 40291 bp, 47 predicted proteins | sample M_130207_XF_Meta_FD_87029 | JGI IMG/M metagenome (GOLD analysis project Ga0114966, IMG submission 87029) | Freshwater microbial communities from Lake Montjoie, Canada to study carbon cycling - M_130207_XF_MetaG | ecosystem: Environmental > Aquatic > Freshwater > Lake | place: Lake Montjoie... | reverse complement strand
TCATAATGTTTTTTAGCAACAGACAAAATTTCAGTATTAACTCCGTACTGTTTTAATTGTTGCATCATGTCGTGAGAGTTCCATCTATCAAAAGTACAAAGTCTTATTTTAAATCCTTTTGTCTGTAAAGATAATATGTAGTCTCTTACTTCTGCAAAGTCCACAGATTTGTCTGGTGTGGGAGTCCAAAACCTGACAGCATCTACTTCTACTATTGGAGCTGGTTGGGAGTATGTGTCTGTGACTTTTACATTAACCCATTTTTGAACATGCGCTAACGAAACTGCACAGTGGTCATGTTTTTGTGCAAGGTCTACGTGTATAAAGTATTCTTTATCTGGATCTGGGGCAAACCAATTTTCAAATCTTCCAAATTGATCTATGGCAATTGCTGTGTTATTAAATGCAGTTTCTATTTTTTCTCTTGATTTAAAAAACGCATCTACTGCGTCTGACGGCATGCAGGCAAAACGTCCTAGTGCATCCATTGAGTTTTTATAAAATGCTACTTTAAAGTCATCAATGCTTCTAGTTGGATTAATTTCCCAAGTTGGTCTTTTTAATGCGTATACTTTTGGAATAGAATAAGAAAGTATATGGTCTTCTTCCCATTCAACTACAAATTCATTACCTTCAATTCCGTCTGGTAAATCTAAGTCCATTTTAAAATTATGACTTCTTACTACAGTTTCTTTTTCAGCAATAACAGATTCATAAAATTTTTGTATTGGGTCATTTTTAAACCTTGGGAAAGAAAGCAATATTACTTTGCCAAAGTCTGGGAAACGTGAATCTACCGATGCCCTATACATATCATATATTGCATCTGCGGTTTTTGCTTGATCATGTCCAGTTGTATTTTCTGTAGCAAATCCTGAAATCTCATCAAGGATAACAACAATAACGTTATAACCTTCCCAAGCCTCACGCTCAGAGTGACCAGAATGAACTGTAATAGATTTATCAAACTTCATTTCAGAAGCTTTATCTGTGTACTTTCCAGTAAACCACGGAGACTTTTCAATTCGTGTTTTAAACCCCTTAAAAAAAACATTGTTTGCTTGCTGTGCGTTAATAGCAATATTTAAAATATCAATTGCATCTCCTGGTGGCTTTCCGTAATACGCCGCTGGGTCTTTTAGGCATAATAATAAATAAACAATATAGGCTGTTGCAATTGTTGAGCAGTAGTCTTTACCAGAACCCTTACCAAGTTGAGCAATTACTTCGTTAGCCGTTTGCTTAAATATTCTAGAACCCTCTTCTTCTCCAAAAAGTTTCATTAGGGTTGTTTCTTTATATATTTGCGAACTTTTTTCAATTAAAGTATATTGATATTCGGAAAGTGGTGGAAGTCCAAGATACTCTGGGTTGGTTACAAATGCTCTTAGATCTACTGGTCTTTCTTCAAACTCTTCTCCATCGAGTATGTCAATAAGGTCATTAAAATTAAGATCCACTTACTTCCTCAATAATTTCTATTGGTTCAACAATCCCAGTAATTTGAGATAGTCTACGTGCAACATCCATTTTGCATTTTGGACAACTGGCTGTTACCTCTTTTAATATTTTAATTAAAATATCTTGCTTATGTTCTGTCTCTGCAATTTGAGATGCCATCTCAGCATTATCTAGTAGGCCTACCTCTTTTAACATTGTAATTCTTTTAGTCTCAATGTCTGAAATTAACTTGAGTGCGTTAGCCTTAACATTTAATTGTCCTGCCTGATCTGCATCCTCTACTGTTTTCCATGCTTCTTTAATAAGCATAGAGTAGTGTTGGTCAGCCCCAGAGATTGCTTCCTTAGCACGTTCTTTTGAACTTGTATCGTTATAGACAACAGTTTTCCATTCATCTATAAGCTCCACTACGTCAGACCTTTTAAATCCAGTTAGGGTGGCTATTTGTGTAGGATTGTTACCCTTTAATAGTTCGGCAACAACTTTATTCATTCGATCAAAATGATCAGATAATTCAATTTCCATATATAGTTATTATAATTCTAGTTGACTGAAAAGTCAATTAGATTTTGCTATTTTATATAATAATAAGTATCCAATTAGGTCGTCTATGTCATTATCTCCTGCAAAACCCTGGTTATTTTTTACCCTATTTAGCTTATCGTCAATTCTTACCTTTAATTGCTCTGTAGGATCAGCCGTTGAAAATATTCTAATTGGATCTAAAGCTGAGTTGCCATATGATATATTCTTTTCAATTAACATCTGTGCAATTTCTAAGCAAGAATTTAATATCTTGTGCCCTGCTGGTGCACTAATTGCATGAAGGTATAAGTCTTGGTATGAAAATTCTTTTACATCTGCAAACACTGGCTTTAATGTCATTCCATCTCCTTATATAATTGTTTAAGTCCTCTTAATGTTCCAATATCCATATATTGTCCACCTGGTCTTTCCGCCCTAATATTAAATCCTTGAGATATCCAATCTTTTAATTGTTTCCCTGGATGGTCTAGCTTAGGATCTATGAATCTTATCATATTATTCTGAAATAGCATAGTGCCCCACATGTCTAAATAATTACAATTATCTACTTTATCTTCTGAATCAACAACTTTATTATTAGAAACCAGTACTTGCCCAACACGACCTTTTAAACCCTCTACACATTCCCAGATTCCCAAAACAAGATCTGCAGTGTTTTCTTTAAATAATCCTTTATATATATTACCTGGAGCATTTAAAATAAACGTATCTGGCATACCTACAAGAACTGTGTCGTTGTAATTTCCGACCATATACTTGACTGCGTCTGACATTGTTGAAGGCTCACGAACCATTATTTTAACATTCATGTCCATATTTTGAATAATAGGAACCCATTCTGATCGTGTAGAAATTCTAACCTCATCGCATAACTCTAGCATTTGTTCTACATGCCATTGAAGTAATGATCTTTCATCTGATATTGGCAAACAAAATTTAGGAATTCCTCCAATTCTAGATGCTTTACCTGAAGCTGGCAGTACTCCTATCGTAGCCATTCCTGTTCCCTTCTTCTAGATAACGACCAAGGCTTTGGATTTTCAAAGTTACCATTCCTTTTATACTCATAATATTCTTGGTTATTCAAAAATGTTTCATGGTTTCTATTTTTAAGTTTATCATCGCTATTAATTGTTTGACTTCCAGATTCTGGTGCGGTCTGTATCGATGTTGAAGTTATTGTGTTTTCAGGACAAAATCTTGCAACTCTTTCATGAAAATCGTTGTCTTCAAAATAAATAGGATAGAAGTATTCATCAAACAATCCTACTTGCTCTATTACATTTTCACCAACAGAAAAGCATCCGTAAGCATCGTTTGTAAGTATTAGCTTGCTTGGTCCGCTAAGAGTATCTATTTCTTGCAAGGCTGTTTCTCCCCAAGTAGTGTCTGCAGAGGCAAATAGCCAGTATTTAGAATCAGGGTAACATTTTATGCCCAGGTTCCACGCAGCAGACAGTCCTAAATTTGCTGGCATACTAAGAACTTTAACATTTTCTTTTTGTGTTTTAAATTCTCCACCATTGTCTATAATTAATATATTGTCAACTGGATAATTAATTGATTCTAGCATAGAGTCTAGTAGATCATATCTATTTAATATTGGAACTATTAGTACTGGTATGCTCATCGTTTTTTAATTAATCCAAACTGATCAAGGTATCTTTGTATTGTCATTGGAGAAACTGCACATTCTATAGCAATTTCTGTAACTGTCTTTTTTTGTACAATGTATCTTCTATATAGCCAAGGATGGCTTTGATACAACTTCATCTTTTAGTTAAAACTTGATTTGAATAATGGGCAATTCCAAAACTATCTGCAACATCAAAATCGGTTAAAGATAAATTATACTTACTATTAAAATAATCTACCGTTCTTTGCTTACGCATATTCCTTAATTGATTTTTGTACCAAGAATCTGCATACCCTGGATTTTTTAATCTTATTGCAGATTTTTCATCCTTTGTTGGATTTTTGTTGCCAATGTACGCCTGCCACGAGGATGGGCCAATAGTAATAACCTTAGCGCCAGTAGACATAAGCTCAGCAATAACAACTCCATATACATATGACAATTTTATCACAGCATCGGGGGATCTGACAAGTATTGCGCCTTCTACAACTATATAATCAGACTTTAATTCATTAAGCATTGCTTTCATTTTAACTTTTGCATCATATATTTTTTCGTATATGTCTGATCCAGATAATTCTATTTTGCCCCATTTTAATGGGACGTCATTTTCCATTAAACAAAATGCTACTGAGTTAGTGGAAGCATCTATTCCTAAAACTCTGTTTGCTTTAGTTTTGACTAAACTAGCTAAGTTCATTTAGAATGCTCCATATTGCTGCTTTAGCTTGTTGATTAATGTTTTTTTCGCAAGAAGAGCACACAGATTGCTGGTTGTACCTACTTAATTTAGTTTTACAAGATTTGCAAATTCTTGTTGCTCCATTTTTAATTGCTTTTTTTTCATAATATTTTTCCATTATTTTTCTATTTGTAGAAATACGACAACACTGCTCATTACAATATTTTTGATTATGTGTTTTGGGTTCAAAATCTTTACCACATTCTTTATTAAAACAAATCATATAGATGGTACCTTATAAGATTCTATTTGAACTGTTCCAGTAAGTCCTGCGTAACATTCTTTTTTAACTGGGCAATAGGTGCAAGGCATTTTAGATTTTGTAGCGCCAGAGGGCTTCATTGGGAGATCTCCATCTTTAAAGTTATCCCAAACCTCACACATCCAAGTAAAAGTTTCTTCAATAATAGCTGTATTTTTTTCATTCATGGAAACTGGAATGACTATTAGCTCCTGTGTGTTTTTGTTTTCATAAAGAAAAAATCCCTCTTTTGCTTTTTTTAATTTCATATAAGTTAATAATTGCAACAAATGGTTTGCTGTAGGTTTCATTTCTGACTGCCTTATGTCCCAAACTTCTTGCTTTGCTGTTTTTATTTCACCAACTACTGTTTCGCCATCGTATTCCATAATAAGATCTATAAACCCTCTAATTGGTGGATACTCATTAACAATTTCTTCTTCTTCTGATTTCCATTCTGGCATAGTCTTAATTAAATTCTGCAGTCTTTCGTGAGCCTGTGTTCCCTGTGCCATATTAGCAACAGCAACAGCGTCGTTGTCGTCTATAAACATAGCGCCAGAAAATGCCATGTACCAATATCTTGGACAAGTGCCATGACCATACCCAAGTGAGCTTGGGCTAAAAGATTTCTTTGTCATTTCTCCGCTTGGACGTTTTGTATTTCTATAAGACTCATCGAGAAGATTTGCAAAAAGTTCTGGGTCAAAGAATTTTCCAGTATGTTTTTTAAACTTAAGGTTCTTTACTATTTCTCTACTCATTTATGAGTTGTACCTAACCACATATTTAAGTGCATCTACAAGTTTGTCTATAGATTCTTTTACTGAATAATATACATTTTTTTTATTATTATTAACTGTTCCAGCTTTATCTTTCATAATAGTTGAGTATACAGAAGACATAACTGCAAATTTAGTAGACATTGCCTGTAGCTCTATAATTAAATGAGGTGCTTTAGCTGAAGGCACATCTGGGTTCATTAACAATTTTACCACAATTGCAAGAGCTTTATCTAAATGTTCATCCTTCATAAACTCATGTAAATCATTAAATTCAGTAATATCACTAATTAATTCTAATGTGTTTTTTGAATCAGATTTATTTTCCATCTCTATTTATCCAATCAGTATAATATCCAGCCCATAATCCTATTGGATATGCGATTAAAAATCCAATTAAAACTCCTATAAAAAATTTAATCATTTATCTGTTTTCTTTTTAGGTTTATATAGACCTAAATCTGCTTTAATTGATCCATCTTTTCTAATTCTTACTATTCTACCATTTTTAATAACAGTAGGATTAAAAGGTATTTTATTATTTGATCCCATTATTTTCCTCCCAACATTCTATTAGTTGTTCTAAAAGTGCCCATTCAATAACAGCAAGCCTTGTTTTACTGCTAGTAGAGCCAAGTATTAGTTTAAGTACTGGATACTTATCCCTGCTGACCTTAAAAGTATCTGTACAAATTTTAGCCCATATGTTTTGCGAAATAGAGATTGACTTTTTGTACTCTTTATAATCCACCACAAAATCTCTCCATTGAGCGTCACCCTTTTGATAATCACCACGTCCGCTATTTTTTTGTTGTTTTGCTCCGTCACGTTTAGCCTCCGACCTTTCAGACATTAGTTAACCCTATGCTGGTTGCTATGACCATCTGGGCATTGCCAGGACATAGTTAAAGTTAATGGGTTCCAAAAAGATTCTTGTGCATCTTTACTACATTTGCCACAAGGTTTTGTTCCAGGTATTACTTCTAAATTTTTTTTGTGTAATATTTCTGGATTTTTAAAAAATTCATTAATCTTTGGCATCTATTGACATTCTTTCCATTTCACTCTCATCTAATATTATAGGAGGGTTTACACGTTTCATTTTTTGCATCTCTGGGTTTGTAACAGTTAGAACTCCATCTTTTAACCACTCATAACCAACTTTATAATTTGTTAAATTTAAAGATGGTTGAAAATTTCCAGATTTAAATTCTTCTGATCCTTCTGTTGTTATGTAGTAATTCATTCTAATTGCATACCGATCAGCATTATAAATATTTAAAACTCCATGATAGAATGGCTCACAAGATGGAAATACAACAATATCCCCAGCTTTTGGTTTATAACCTATAATGTTTTCTCCGTCCCAAAAACAAATTTCTCCATTATCGTAATCATCATTTAAATATAGCATAACTGTAAATATTAATTTGTATCCAGGAGTATCCATATCTTGATCAAAATAATCACTATGAAAAGCTGTAAAATTAAAAATAGTTCCTTTACCTTTAAAAGGCATAACATGTTTTTTGTCGTATTTTAAAAATGCAATCTTTGTGCTATTTGATTCGTTAAAAAGATTTACTTTTTTATAATGGTCTGGCCAAATATCTTTATTGCCATACTTTGACATGAAATCATCTCTTACAAATTTATATGCATCATGAATGCTTTCTAAAGAGTTTTTTTGCTTTACTTCTTCTGGGCTGTCTGAATTAAAAAATTGTGGTGAAAAATTATGGAAAGACGCAGAATCAATTTCAGTCATTGTTCCATAATATCCCCACTTATAAAATTTCTTCATCATATATGTATCTTCTTCGTAAAGTTCTGCATCTTTAAAAAATGACAAAACTTCTTCTACATTTTTAATTACGTTTTTATATAAAACTACACCTTCTGAAATTTTATATGCTTTTACATTTTTAATGTCGTTAAATTTTAGCATCTATGCCTTTCTTAAGACTTTCAACAACTTTTGGATTATCCTTTAAATACTGCACAGCTTTTGCACGACCTTGAAGTCTTTCTCCATTAACCGTATACCAAGCTCCACCCTTTTCAACGATTCCAACCATCTCAGCAACGTCTAATGTTTCTCCAACACCATCTACACCAAGAGTTTCTCCTTGGTAGTAAAAATCGTACTGTCCTGAAAGATTAGGTGGGCCAAGCTTGTTGTAATCAATAATCCAGTTAACTGGTCTTCCAACTCTTTGTTCAATAATTTTATCTCCAACTTTAACGCCAGCTTTAATTGCATTTGCCTCAGCTTCAGATGACCATAGCTTAATTACTGTAGAAGAAAAGAATTTTACTGCCATGCCTCCTGTTGGGATATGGCTAGCATGCATAGATCCAAATTGATTTCTTTGTTGTGATATAAGAACAAGTAGTGTGTTTTTGTTTGCATAATTTAACATTTTAACTGCGTGTGTCATATCTTTTGCTTCTGCGCCTATCTGCTTAGTGTCTTGCAGATCTTTCATTTCATTTCCATCTTTTTCAAAATAAATTGCTGGCAATAAAGCAGATATTGAATCTACTACAATTAAATCTACACCTGCGTCCATAAGTTTAGTTGCAACATCAACCATATCGTTAACTGTTTTAGCTGAAGAATAAATTAACTTTGATGAGTCTACGCCTAATTGTTCTGCCCAAGATTGGTCATATGATGCTTCTGCGTCAATCCAAGCACACGTCTTGCCTTCTTTTTGTGCAATTGCAATCATTTGTAAACAAAAAGATGATTTACCAGCAGATTTATTTCCCCAAACCAAAACTTGCCTACCGTATCCAAGGCCACCTTTTAAAGATAAATTTAATCCTATGCTTGGCGTAGCCTGCTTTTCAACTTTGATATTTTGTGCTGATTGGACTCTTGCTCTTGTTTTTGGATCTAGTTTTGCTAATACGTCATCTATTAAAATTGTCATTGTTTTCTTTCTCTATATGCTCATTATAGCATTAAAATCAGGCTCTGTGTCATTATAATTAAAGTCTTTTGATCTTTTATTTAAAATAGGGGCTTTGGTTTTAGGTATTTGATTCTGCATCAACATCCTGATTATCATCTGGTTGTTCAATTTTCTCCTTTAATTGAAATACAAATTCTTTTGTCTCTTCATTATATTCAACATTTAAACCTTTTTCTTCAACACCAGCATTAATAAAAATATCAATTGGTACATTAATAACTTTTTGATTTTCTAAAATAGCTAATAAAATTTTTGTAATATTCATGGATTTAAATATTTCATCTGGGGCCTGTGTCATTTTATTTCCTTTATCATTAGGGTTCCATCTTCTAGTTTTGACAGAACGGGTTTGCTTTTCATTCCTTCACGCATTCTTGATAAAACTTTTGTATACATTGTTGGGAATGCAATTGCTCTAGTTAATTGTTTATTTTTATCTGACATGACTATGTGGGCCATTGTTTTTCCAGCTTTAGTTTTATATGGACTAAAGTTAATAACTATTTGCTCGTCATCTTCCATGTCATATTCTTTTCTATATAGATAATCTACAAAAAGGTCTGATCCGTTTGGGTCCATGTCATTTATTTTAATATATCTAGCTATTCTATTATCTCCAACAAGAATAAAATACATTTGCCCAGTCTCTATTTGAGTTTGCTCATTATGAAATAAACCTATAGATCCAGTTTCATCTACTAGCTCAACTCTTGCCCAGCCAGTTCCTCTTTTAATACTTTTAACCATACCAAACATTGGGAAAGAGCCTAAGTCATCAAACTCTTCAATTGGTTTTGCTTGTGCCTTAATTCTAGGTGGGATAGATTCTAAATTAAATGTAGGAATTCCTAAGTATTCGTAGTAGTTTTCTTTTTCCTTACCGTCTCTGAGATTGTCCTCGAAAGCAGAACCGCCAATAGCATTAAGAGCAGATACAGCCCTACTGTTAATCCCACTACCTTTCGTAGAGGCTTTTTGTACGAAATCGGAATAATTGGCATAAGGCCTTCTTTCTATAATTTTATTTGCAATGCTATCTGAAATAAATTTAACTTCAGCTAATCCAAATTGAATTGCGTTTTCCTTTAATGAAAAATAAAGTTCAGATTCATTAATGTGAGGCAGCAATACTTTAAGGTTTAATCTTTTAGCCTCAATTAAATATTCTGTTCTTTTGTCTTTATCATTTTCGTTTTTAAGAATTGAAAAAATAAATTCAAGAGGGTAATACTTTTTAAGCCAAGCCGTATAATAACTAAGCATGGAATAAGCAACAGCATGACTACGATTAAAAGAGTAGCCAGCATGAGCCTCAAAGTCACTCCATAAAGACTGGGCCTTTTTCTCAGAAATGTGTTTTGAAGCCCCAGCAATAAACTGATCCTTGAATTGGTCGAATTCTTTTGCATCCTTTTTCTTTCCGATAATCTTGCGGACTTTATCAGCCTCTGACCAAGACATACCACCTAAGTGTACGCAGGCCTGCATGACCTGCTCCTGATATATGATAACACCATATGTATTCTCGGTAAAAGGTTTCATAATTTCATGAACATACGATACCGCTTCTTCTCCATGTTTTCGTTTAATATAGGAGGCTCCTACGGTATTCATTGCTCCTGGGCGTACTAGGGCGTTTGAAGCAGCAAGATCTTCAAATTTATCAACACCCATTTTAATTAATAGATTTGTGTAAGGGGTTGCTTCTGCCTGGAACACTCCTTTTGTGTATCCCTCGCTTAGCACCTTATAAACTTCTTTATCGTCCATGGATAAACTTGATAAAAATATATCCTTGTTGTGTCTTTCTTTAATAGCTTTTATCGTGTCTGAAATAACGGAAAGTGTTTTTAGCCCTAATGCGTCTAGTTTAATTAGCCCGATATCTGCAACCGTATCCATGTCGTATGCAACTACTGGTATGCGTCCAGAAACTTGATCTTGTGCGTCTGCCCTTGATTCTATCGGTGCAAAATTTCTAAGGTCATCTTTAGCAACAACAACACCAGCAGCATGAACACCAACGCTTCTAATTTTGCCACGCAGTCTTTCTGCTAGCCATGTCACTTCTGGATACTTCATTCTAAATTCTTTAGTGTTTGGAGATTCCATATAGTCTTCAAAAGTATCAATTGATTTTAGTGCACGATTTACGTCTTGTAGTGGAACCATAAATACACGGGCTGCGTCTCTAATAACGCCTTTGTCTTTAAAATATGTATATGTAGAAATTGATGCTACGTGTTTAAATTTTTTCTTAAGATAATCCTTAACCTCTTTACGGCGACGGTCTTCAAAATCTGTGTCGATATCTGGGAAGTCATTTCGCTCTGGATTAATGAATCGGAAAAACAATAGGTCATATTCTATTGGGTCTACATCGGTAATTCCTAATGCATAACAAACTAAAGATCCTGCAGCAGAGCCACGTCCAGGCCCAACCATAATACCATTTTCTTTAGCCCAATTAATCATATCTGCAACAACTAAGAAATAGGAGGCAAAATTTTTATCTTTAATAATCTCAAGCTCTTCTATAAGCCTTTGGTCATATACGTCATTTCCCAGCCAGCTCTCTCTCAGGCGTAGCCTTTCTAGGCCTTCAAAGGCCATATCAGACAGCTTTTGGTCGGCGTTGGTCTTTGGGATAGGGAGCAGGTCTAAACCCCTGTTAAAATCGTATTCTCCAATTTTTTCTGCTATCTCCGTGGTATTTTCATAAATGTCTATTCGTTGAATTCCAGCCTTATTAAAATCAGATTCAATTTCTGATCTGGACTGTATAAATAAATTATAGTCTTGGAATGAAATTCTACGGTCAGGATAAAGATAATTAAATCTATCTAACATGTTATTCATGTTTCTAGACATTTCAAAATCTGCTTCTTTATCAGACTTGGGTGAGGTAGATAGAATTAGCATGGCTTCTTCTAAAATTTTATCTTCGCCTTTGGCAAAATGAGCATCTCCAGTTGCAACTGGTTTAATTCCTAGTTCATCTGCTAGCTTTAATAAGTTTTCATTTATTTCTTTGGGGTTATGAGATTGAACTTCAATGTAAAAATCTTCGCCAAAAGTTTTCTTAAAATCTTTAAGAATAATTTTCGCTTCCTCAAATTCTCCCTTTTCAATACACTTACTAATAAGTCCATTAAGGCATCCAGAAAGAACAATAATATCTTTTGCATATTCTTTTAAAATCTCCATATCAATACGTGGCTTGTGATAGAAGCCTTCGTTCCATGCAATTTCTTGCAAACTATTAATATTCTTTAATCCATTTTGGTTTTTTGCTAATAAAATAATATGATTATAGGCTTGAATACTTTTATCTGTTTTAGATGACCTATCGAATCTATCCGTTGGGGATATGTAGGCTTCTACTCCAAGAATTGGCTTAATGCCTAATTCTTTTGCAGCAATTTGCATTTCACGGTGTGATGATAGTGTGCCATGGTCTGTAATAGCAATAGCTGTTTGTCCAGCATCTAATGCCGCTTGGCATAACTCTTTTGGAGAATTAAGTCCATCCATTAAAGAGTAATAACTGTGAACGTGTAGGTGTGTAAAACTCATTAGTAACCGCCTAAGCAAATATTTCTTGTGTGATAAAGTCTGGTTTTTATTATTGTTTTTTTACTTGGAGCAAACATAAATTCTGAACATGTTGAGCATTTAAAACTCCACTCTTTAGAAAAATAATCATATGTTGAACCAACACAGTTTATGTTTCTATTTCTTACAAAAGTGGCAAATGGATCTGGTATCTCATAAGTTATCATATATGGATTCTACTAAATAAAACTAGGGGTGGCAATAGCCACCCCTGAGTCTATTTAATTTACCACTCTACGCTACCTGTTGCGTTTGATGGCTCTTCTCCACCTTCACCATTAAAGAAGGCTTCTTGCTCTGTATAGGGTAGGTCACGAACTGCAACCTTTTCCAATTCATACAATTCCAGTCCAGATGAATCAAATGGTTTTTCATCTTTGGCAAGAGGGATTGATGTATAACTGGTGTCTGTCTTTGTGCCTGTACGCTTAATGCGCCACACTAAATTTGATATGCTACCCATTTCGCCAGCATATTCAATTAATGTAGGAGTAATAGTCTTTCCGCTACTACCCTGAGACAAGATGGCAACATATGGATCTTCTTTACCATCATCTACAAGAACATTGATGTATAGGCGAGAACGGCCTTTCCATCCTGCTTTGTAATCTTTACGATGTTGTTCACATCCCCAACATTTTCCTTGATCGTCAATTGTACATAAAGCTTTGCGCTTATAGTCTTTTGGGTTCGTGTGTTCTACTGCAATAAATCCCAAACTATTTTTTTCATTATAGTGGGGAGAGTCAGGATCTAATTCCTGAAGAAATCTAATTTTAACACTTTCTGCGTCATCCAATTTAACCCAACGTGCTCTTGAGCTATCTCCGCCAGATGATTGCGGTTTATCCATTACCTTATTTAAATCTTTTAGTCCTTTTACTAGACCCATTTTATTTCCTCTTTTCTATAGTTGATGGTATAAATCCATCTGTAACTGTATTATATCACAAGCTCCAGGATTTGTATTCTATATCAGAAACAGCGTTGTTAATACAAAGCTTAATTTCATCCTCAGTCATGTCTCCTGCATCTTTTGCATCATGAGGATATATCTTACCATAAGAATACGAAGCCCACAAGATGTCTTTATTTTTTAATTTACTAGAAATTGATATTCCTAATTCTCTGCCAGCCTGATCTGCGTCTGTCATTATTACTACTTTATTAAAATGTCTATTTAATAACTTTAAATTATCTGTGGATATGTGTCCGCCCAATGTGGCAATAACATTTGGGAATCCAGATTGATGTATTCTTATTGCATCAAAACTAGATTCAACAATAATAACTTGATCACCAATTCTTTTTGCCCTATGTATATTAAATAGAGTTTTATTCTTAGGAAGGTTTGTGCTATTTTTAAATTTCTTTTCAGATATTGATCTGCCTACTAGTCCTACTGGAGTACCGTCTGGACTATGAACTGGGACAATAACCATGCCTTGTGCCTCAGAATATCCTAATTTAAAATAATTCATAGATTGTTCATTGATTCCACGAGACTCAAAATAATCTCTAGCGGGTTTATTTAAAGTTAATTCTAAAGATAAGTCGTCAAGTTTTTTTTGATCAAACTCTACAAAATCTGGTTTATCTTCAAACATCTGACTTAGGGCTTCGTCAAAATTATCTAGTGCCTGTGACTCTTTTGATGTAATTAATCTAATAGCTTCAAAATCATTTTTACCTGCAATGCGTTTAACTAATTGAATTATGTTTCCAGTTTCTCCACATGACGGATTAAAGCAAAGCCATGCTCCATTTTCTTCGCTAATGTAAAAGCTAGGGCTATGAGTATTGTTATGAAATGGACAGTATAAAACCAAATTATTATTTGACTCGCTAATTATCCTTAAACCAATTTCCTTTATAACAGATTTTATATGGCTGGGTGCATATTGCGTGGAACTAACTTGCCCTGTGTTATTCCCTCTGATTGCCATGCTTTCCGCCTTCCTGTATATATACCATAAAGAGTCATTAAGAATCTCCATGTTGTACCAGTAAATTCTACCGAAAATGAGGTGTCTATGTCAAGTACCCTTGAATATCCTTTGTCTCTCATTTTATGAGTTAGCATACTTTCATATTGATGTTTGAGCCTAATTATATCTGAGTCGTCTTTAAACTCTACATCTATATTAAATCTTTTAATTTGTTTGTGCTGGTACATAATCGTACAATTCTTTGATAATACCTCTGTTAATATCCCAATCTAAATGAAAGGCAAACTCAGTTCCGTGACGATTCTTTCTTGAAACTATTTCAAATAAATTAGTTCCTGGGTGTCTATGAACTGCCATTGCCATATCAGCGTCATATTCAATTGCTTTTGACCAAGCAACTTGACTCATCATTGGAGGATTTTCTTGATCAGAAATGTCATCGGCTGTAGCTGCAGTAATATCAATAACTGGTATATTATTTGTTACCGCTAGCAATTTAAATTCACGAGATACGTTTCTATTACGCTCTACTTCAGAGTTGCTTCTTTTGTTATCATTAAATAGTTGATGATAATCTAAAATAACTAGGTCTGGTTTATGTTGATCTATCTTACCCTGAATAGTTGCTGGTGTTACATCTCCTGCTCCCTCGTTTGAAACCAACACAAAACTATTTTTTCCTTCAAACTTTTTCTGACCCCATGATTTAAAGTCATCTATATTAATATCTCCTTTGGATAAATCGCTAGCTTTAAATAATCCAGAACCTAACATTGTATAAATACGGTCACGCATATTTTCTGGAGACATCTCGAGGGAAATAATCATTGGCTTAAATCCTTGCTCCCAAGCTTTGCATGCAAGATACGATGTAAACCATGTTTTACCTTTTCCTGGCCAACCAATTGCAACAATTAAATGTCCTGGTGCCATTCCAGTTGGGTATGCTGTGTCTATTGCTTGAAATCCAGTTTTAATTCCTGGGCTTCCACCCATTGCTAATGATCTATCTTTTACAGACATAAAGTGTCGCTCTGCTGACTCTAGGTCTGTTACATCTAAATCTCTTACGTTGTTTGTAAATCTAGATAGACCAGCAAGTTTACTTTGCATATCAGATAAAACTCTAGATGCAGCGTCTTCTTTAAGTGCTGCTCCGCCCTGTAACATAATTGACTTTAACCTAGAAGAAAGATATTCATTCTTTAATTTATCTAAGTAGTATCCAGTTTCGGCTTTAACATTTATATCTGGATCGAAGTCTTTAAATTTTTCTTGCAGTACTCCAATTTCTGGAACTGCCTTAAACTTATAATAGTATGACTTTAGTCCATCCCACACATCTCTATGCGAAGTAAATAAATCGTCAACGTTATCTGCAAGCAAAGTGCTTATGTCTTTGTTTTTGCAAACCGCCGATATTACTGTTGCTTCTGTATTCACTCTTCGCCCTCTACCATCTTCTTAGTTGCTTCTCTTAAAAGTTTACGATTCTTTTTATCTTTAATTAATTCTTTTTCTGCACGGTCCATTCTATCAAAATTATATAAAAAAAATATAAGTGGGTGTCCATACTTTGGTGTTTTAAAATAATATTCTAAAAGATCCATGCCCCTTTCAAACCCAACACTTTCAATTACATCTTTCATAGCTGACTTATCTCTATATTTATTTAACATCGGCTTTTTGCCATATTTTTCTTCATACAACTTTTCGTACTTCCAAAGCATAACATATGGCTGCTTGTTTTTATCAACCTGTAAAATTTCTAAATTATTTTCCACTGTTTAGCTCTTCTTCTATTTCTTGAGTTTTTTTAATTAATTTTTCTTCAACAAACTTATATACTCTTTCTGTTGCTGAGTCTACATTTTCCCCAGAGCGAACATCGTCCTCCACACCAATACTAATTTTAATGCTTTCATAATTACCAAGATTTCTGGTAAATGAAAGATCTACCTTTACTTTTGTTTCTGACATTAACTGTGCTCCGCCTTAATATGTCTTCGCAAGGTATCGCTAGCAAATATTGCCCAGCGTAACTCTATTTCTTTACTACAAATATCACAGACAACAACTCTATTAGACATTACTCCGCCTTCCATACTGGCACAAAACCATCAACGGTCTTAGTATACAATATCATGTTGTGTTTGAGAAGGGCCTGTAATTCTGCCTTTGAGGGTAAATTTTTAGAATATCCAGCCTCAAGTATATACTCGTGTATTTTAAGTATACTAGATTCACTAAACATAAATTTATACCATCTGCTATCTGGATTACTTATTGGGTATACTTTCTGAGGTTTGCTTATTTTACCTTGAAGTATATACTCTTCAATTGTAACTTTGTGCCTGCCCAATATTTGTCCAGCTTGTTTCATTGTATATGCTGTTTCCATATTCTTTTGTACATCTGAAAATGAATACAGGACTCTTTTTTTATCTAGGTATGACCATGCTACTAGTTCGTCTTTCGCCCTAGACGATCTAATTACTTTATGTAATTTATCGTTTAAGAAGAAATAGAGGAACTTTTTGCGTATGCCTGATCTTTTTTTTCTAACCATTTACCAAACCTATTCGTCTCTTTGTTAATCATCCATCTTTTTCCACAAAGAATGCAAAAAAGTTCTATGTGAAGTTTTTGAGAAAACACTCTATCTACAAAAACTCTTCCTTTACATTTTTGACACCACATTATAAGGCAAACATCTTTCCATCAACTACGCATGTATAGTTTGGAGATACATGTATCATTTGTACGTGTGGGTATTTTCCATTTTCAATATGTGCTATAGCAAATCCCTTTTGCCAATCATGATGCTGAGTGTATTTCATTCCTGGACCTTTTTCGTCACACATGTGACCAATTTCATATCCTCTAAGAGTTTCGCCTTTTCCATTATTTCTAAGTTCGTAAGTTACCATATGAGAAGCAATTCTATGGGAATGACCTCTGATTAATGAAACCTGCATGTCTTCCATATCTTTTCTTACTGCCCCAGTTGCTGATATTGAAAGTCCGTGGTGAACATGGATATCTCCAAATCGCTTCTTAGGCAAACTATCATAATATATATAATCGTATCCTAAAGAATCTAAACTCCATAAAGCTTCTGGGGTTACGTGCTTTGCATACTCTGGAATCTTTTTATCTAGGTAATCAAATATTCTTATATCGTGATTTCCTAGAGCAGAAAACAGTTGAGCCTTCGGAAGCATTTTTCTTGTCCTAGCATAAAATTCTCTAGCACCGCTTGCTTCAATCTTCATATCTTTTAGCATTAACTCTAAGTCATTAGTTACATCATCGTTCTTGTATGCCTTTAAAAATTCTGTTGGTTTACCGTCAGTATACTTGCTGTAGCATGCCTGATCGTCTGTATCGCCTAGGTAGTCTACAACGTCTGGCTTAAACCATTTCATTACTTTAAACCAAAGCTCAATCATTTTATCATCTTGGTACGGAAATTGCTGATCTGATGAGAGCATCCATTTTAAATCATTTGACATTCTTTGTTCCTTAAATTAAAAAAGTCACGGTTTCGTGACTTTGCATACTACATGGAATTGTAGCATATTGTTAAATATCGTCAAGTATTAAATGTCTTTTAATTGGGCTGCAATCCAGTTCACTTTAACTGAACCAGCCTTTGCTAAACTAGTTGTAACATATATCTTGCCGCTTAGAGTTCCAGGTGTTACAACGGCTGCGACAGATATGACTCCAGCTCCCGATAAGGGTACGTCTCCTACAGAGGCCGTAAATGATATTTCGGTTCCAGAATTAAATGAAGAACTAAATGTTACTGGATACGCTGAAGAGGCTATGTTTGCTTTTCCACTTAATGGAATTGTTTCTACATTTGAGTCAATAATTGCAACTCTATTTGTGCCAGAGGCATCTTTAGTTGCATTTAATAAAGACTTAGATGTGTTAAATACGTTTGTTAAATTAGTTTGTAATTGATTTAAATCATTAGGATCTAGTGGGGCACCCTCATTGAATACTACGGACTTCCATGTTTCTGCCATTATAAATTTTCTCCTAAATCATGAGCATTTGATTCTGCTTCGCTTACCTCTATAGTTTTTGATCTATCTAAACCGTACTTGGTAAATGAATCTGGGTCTACAATATGCCTTTTTTTATTTTGTGATATTAAATATATTTTACCATCTGCTATATTCTTTATCAAAGAGCCGTCTCTAAATCCAAGTTTTCCTGCAATCTTGATTAATGATAGGGCCTCTTCTGTTGCATTTGCGGTAGCAAATGACCAAGATTTTGAAGCCCTGTCTGAAATCAATTTATATCTCTTTTCATCTTTAATCCAATAAGTTGCCTTATCAGTTTTAACTGCAATTCCTGAAGGAAAATTAGTTGGTGATGTTATTAAGGGAGTCTGAGTATTCTTGAACAGATTTTTCACGTTCCTGCTTTTCATTAATAAGTTGAGTAATTTCTGCCCGTAAAATTGCAATTTGAGTTTCATAATTAGATACCAATTCGCCCATTCTTTGCTGTAAAGCTGTAATAATTAATTCTTCTTTTTCCAATTTTTTTCCTTCTGTTTATTTAGGAAGCTTATTTAATTCTGTAGTTAATGCTGTTATTCTCGCTTCAACATCATCAATTTGTGTATTGATTGATGCAATTTCATCTGATTTAGGTTCTAGCCTAGCATTTTCTTCTACTAGTGACATTTCAAGATTAAACTTGTTAAACTCTAAATTTTTAATGTGCTGCGATATTACTGTAAGCTTTTCTTCATTAGTTAATGTTATTGTCATTTTTACCTCCTTTGATATTATAGCATTTTAATAATATTAGTCAATGTCATTTACCTTAGCCTTTTCAGCCAAAAGAGCTGATTTTTGTAAATTAAGGCTTGTCAATATGGCATTATAGGGCTCAAGATCTTGTAAAGTATTGCTTGGGTCTGCTTGAGCAGAGATAATATTTATTTGATTAATATAAATATTAAACTCAATTTCTTTAAGACTTTGGTCAATTACTCCAATTTTTTCTAAATTAGTTAATTCGTATGTCATTATTCTCCTTTCACCATTTATTTAGTGGGCATGTTGAATTAGTCATTTTTGCTTTTAATCCCATAAAACATCCACACTTTTTGCATTGTTTTGTTAACTGTATTAATTCTGGGCAAGAGTTACAGATATCCATTCTTTTATCAAATAACTCTTCTGTTGTATATTCTGTAAATGGATTTAGTAAACTCCATGGTTTAGTTGGTTTAGGATTGTCTTTATTTTTTTGTTTATATTCTTCCCATTTAGACATTATTCATATTCTCCTGGAATTATAAATTGTTCATTAATATATGACCAACCAGATTTTACCATATCCCCGTATTTATGTTTTTCTTTTTCTATTCTTATAAATTTAGGATCAGACATTAAAATAGCAAAAAATCTTTCATTGCATATAATGCTATCACTATTAATATTTTGAGTCATATAATTAATATATTCAAAAGCAACACAAAAAAGATTATTTTCTTCAGATGTCACTTGACATTCTTGAAAACTAGTAGCGCTCATAAGCTTAAAACATATTTGTGGATCTATTGCAATAATGTCTGCTACTTCGGTATCTATAATAATAGCCATTAATTCAGCAGTTTTGCCTTGCTCTATTTTAATTTGCTTTATACCCTGTATAAACCAATTTTCAGAATCTAAAAATATCATATCTTGATTATACCTTTTCTAATAAATTTTGTAAATAGATTATGGGACATAGCAAGTTGTTCTTGTTCCTGCTGGGTTTCTTGGGGCAGTGCATGCTCCAACTGAATAACAGTCATAGTAATTTGTGCTTGCTGAATTTGTAACATCGTAATTTGTACAATTAAATTTAGATGTTTTATATACGGTTGGACAGCAAGCTCTTGGATTTGGAGAATATGAACCAGCTCCAGTATATGATACGGTTGTTTCGCTACCACAGCATTGAGGAGAATAATAATATGAACCATAGTCTGAATAGTAACAAGTGCAACTTGTGCTTGCTGTATATCCGCATCTACCAACTGTATATTGATAAGATCCATATGTTGTGCTACTTGAACATCCAGAAGTGTCATAAGAGCTTCCGTCCCACACTCCGTCAATATATATTTTTCTTCTATAAGAATATGTTGTATAGTCTCTATTTTGAGTCCCAGAACATTCATAAGAACTACTTGATGCATAATAATCACATGTTCCATAAGTAATTGATGGAATATAAGGAACGCATCCAGTAGACCTAGCACTAACTGAAGTTCCTGCTATTGTTGCGGATATATAACCGTAATGTGAATATGAAGTATTCACCCCAGTCCATTCATAGCCAAGATCATTTAATAAAGATGTACGGCTGCTAAATGCGCTATCATCACATCGGTATAGCCTAAGAGATGCATTTGTTGATGTAGGTATTAGCGCATTACTTCCAGTACCAGAACTCCAGCTTCCCCGTGTTCCATCTGAAGAAACTCCTCTGACCCAATAATAATATGTGTAAGAGTAAATAGATAGTAGTCCCCATGATGCCGTTAAACTTGTATTAGATGTTGTAGTCCAAACTGTTCCTGTATTTGAATTTGAAGTATTATAAGAAATTTCATAATATAAAGCATTTGTTGCAGCTGACCAAGTTAAATAATAATTTACATCGGCAGTATAATTCCATCTTTGTATTTTATAACTTGTAGAAATTGCTTCAAGACTAGTGCTTATATAACCATTTGAATAATCTTTTGTATGACTTAAATTTTGTGGAGTACCTGGGGTAATAACTGCTGATATAGTGTAGACTGGTATCGATGTCCAATTAGAGTACCCGTCATCATTTCCAGCAACTACCCATAAATAATATAATGTAGATTGGTTTAATCCATTTATAGGTGTACTAGTTGAATATACTGCATTACCCGAATTTGGAGTTGCACCATTAGTATTATAGGTCCAAAGATAATATGTGGCAGCCCCACCTGAGCTATTTGCCTGCCAATTAAATGTTAAACTATTACTTGTAATATCACTTGCTGATAAATTAATTGGTGTTCCTGGTTTATTTGCAGTACGAGTAGTTGCAGTTATTATGTTTGAAAAGTTACCATAATATCCATCCTCTGCTGATCCTGTCCAAGGTAATACTCTAAAATCATAAGATGTTCCAGCATCAAGAGCACCAACTCCTCCAGATCCAGTTGATCCATCAACTGCTACCCAATTTAACCATGTACTACTTGAAGATTTCTTATACTGTATTGTCTGAGATCCAGAATATTGAGATGGAGTCCATGTAAATGTTATTGCATAATTATTTGTAACTGCTGTATAAGTATTTTCATTAATTGTTAAATTTGTTATATCTCTTGGCATTTCAAATATAACAGAATCAGAACTTGAAGTTGTTGCACCACCAGTGGATGATGTTGCTACTACAGAAAATCTAAATTTATTTTGTTTATTTGGATACATATCTGATTGCAATACATTATATGTTTTTGTATTAAATGCGCCAATAGAAGGATTTGTAATAGTTCCCCCATCCATTTCAGGGGTAACCCATATTGTATAGGCACTATTATATTTTTCAAATTGATAAATTCCACTAGAAAAGTTTGTCCAATAATAGTTTTTACCAGTTAATTTTATAGTTCCATTAGTATTTGTTGATTTAGAAATTGTAACTTGTTGAGAAATTTCTGGCACTAGACCTGCAGACCAGAATGATTTCCATGCTCCTGCAACATTTATAAATCCATAAAGAATTTTTTTCCATGAACCATTTACATTAATAAATCCATCAAGAACAGTTTTCCATGAACCATTTTTATTAATAAACGAAGGCATTATGGATTGTATACTAGCATTATAAGTCCTTCTTGAGAAGAAGGCCAGCTAGAATTTATATAAGTTGCTCCGCCAAATATTGAGTTTGATATAGCTGCTATTGGTCTTGCGCTTTGAATTTGTAAACTATCATACACTCTAGTATTTCCATAAATTTGTAAATCTGTATAAACTTTATTAGTACCATAATTTTCAGAAGTTACTTGAAACCCTCCGTAATAATTATTATCCCACCCACCAGTTTCAAATATAAATCCATAATTACTTCTCATTTCAAATCTAGGATAAGACCCATTTACTCTTGTGTCTACTGCGCTGGCGCCAGAAGTAAAAATTAAACCACCAGTAGAAGGAGAAATATGACCTACTGCATTACTATTATCATAAAAAGATATTGCATTTGTTGTTGAATCTAAAACAGTTCTTTTTCCACTTTCAGAAGATGCTGCAGTAATTTTAGAGCCATATATGTTAGAACCAGTAATTGTTCCAGATAAAGTTAGTGCACCAGTTGCTGTTGTTAAAGTAAATTTATTACTAAGTGATCCCGCTCCACTATAATGTGCAATTTGTGAAGGAGTAAATCTTATGTGACTTGAATCTGGGCTTCCTAAATACATTGTAGACAAATTGCTATTTATTTGAAATGTACCTGCAGTATTTTGTAAATAACTTCCTGTTATTTCCCATCCACCAATTTCTCCAGCTTTTGCTCTTAATACACCATTAGTTGATACTCTAAAATCTGCATCTGCGTAGTTAGCATTTCCTAGCCATATTCCAGTTGCTGGCTCTGCTTTGAAAACTGTATTGCCTGTTCCAATAGAAAGATTTCCAGTAAATGTTCCAGAGCCTTTAATTGCTAATGTTCCTGTAGACCCTCCAGTAAATTTTAATAATTCTGTTGTTCCATCTGTTCCATAAATAACTAATGGTGTAGTAGATCCACCTATTTCAACTCTTGCTCCACCATTTGCGCCAGCTTTAATATAAGCATCTGCGTCCAGGAATCCTGTTTTAATTTCGCTTGCAGGAAGCATATCTACTGTTATTGGGTTTCCGCTTGCTGATACTGGTTGTCCGTTGGATAAATTATTAGAATTAATTGTGTCTATTTTTATATAATAAGGAACTCCATATTGTAATGTAGCACCAGTAGATTTATTAATAACTGTGCCTACTCCTATTGAAACCTTATTAGATCCGTTTGCAAAGTTTAATGTATGTACCCAATTGTTATCACTTGTAACAAAATCTGCAGTGGTACCAATAAATACTTTTGCTCCCGCAAAAGATCCTTTTGTAAAATTTGTATACCCACCTTCACCATCTGACTTTTTACCATTCCATTCTACAATTAAAGATGCTAAGCCAGCGGTTACTGTTGGTGCATATGGGTCTTCTGGGTTTACTATTGTTTCTGCTTGTCCCGTTACAGTTACTGATCTTGAATAACTTACTGGAGAAGTGCCCCCGTAATTTGTTACTGCATACAACGCAACTATATATTGTCCAGCTGGTGCTGTTATAGTTTGTGTACCAGCAGTTTTAAAACTTGCCGCTGGTTTTGTTGCATCAAATGGAGCACCATCAATATAAATGTCTACTCTATCTATATTAGAAATCGGCTTACCAGAACTATCATTTCCGTTCCAAGTAATTTTAATAAATCCCTGATCTCCAACAACATCTGTAATTCCTAAATTTGGTCTTCCTGGTACTGTTTCTCCAGGGGTTGTTAAAATTTTAGTAGCTCCCCACAATCCATACGTTCCATCTTGATATTTCCATCTAAATTGAATTGGGTAAGTTTCATTTAAATCAAGATCTGTTACTGTTACAATAAAATAATTTCCGTTTTCAACTGCAACGGAGTTATCTTTTAACAAATCTTGATATGCTGCCATCCTAGATATTCCAGTCCAAATCTAACTTATACTCAAGATCCAAAGATCTTCCAGCAAGTTTTTTAATTCCATAAAAAGTTCCACTTCCAGAAACTGTTCCTGTATTGTTTAATGAAAGGGTAATTGTTTTATCTGATATGCTGCTAATTAAAGCACCTGTCGCTATTCCAGTTCCAGATACAGGTTGTCCTATAAATAAATTATTAACAGAGCCTACCGTTATAGTACTTTGCCCAGATACTCCAGACACTGTAGTTGTTGTAGATACGACAGATCTTCCAATTAATCCAAAGTTTGGATCAAATGTATCTTCATCATTTATTCTTAATCCATCAAATCCAACGTAAGTTGTTTGCCCTGCAGATGGGGTTATAGTTATTCCTATTTTTATAATAGATGACTTATCTGGTGCTACAGCTGTTGCCCCATTAAAAATTTCTGACATTGGGATATCTGCAGTTAATTTGTTTCCAGTCCCAGATGCTGGTGTAATTACTTTTTCAAAATATTCTGTGTCTGAGCTATAGAATCTAATTTTTATAGATGCTAAATTTGCATCTTGTTTGTAATATGCCAATCTTAAAGTATCATTAGCGCTATATCCAGATAAATCTAAATTAACTGTGTTTTGAATATATTCGTTTGCAGAAGTTGCAGCTGATTGCATAAGTAGTATAGTGTTTCCAATTCTTTGACTTCCAGTTAAATAGTCTGATTTAAATCCGTCTGTGTCTGTCCAGTCTGTGTAGGTTGCAAAATCTGTTATAAATTTACTGTCAAAGTTATTTATTGAAGACCTTGTTGATGGATAAAGACCTATCTCGTTAATGTGACCTTCAACATCTTGTGGAATTGTTGCTTTAAAAATTACTGAGTATGATGTGACTCCGTTTAGTGTTTGTATATCTGTAGTTCCAAATGACACTGGAACTCTGTAGAACTCAAACCCAAGTCTAGTATCATTTTCAGTATCTGCGGTGTAATCAATTCCTATGGCAATATCTTTATTTAAGGCAGATACGTTACCAGCCATTTGATCGGTTAAAAATCTTTTTCCAAATTTTGTTATCATTATTCTCCTATTAAATTGGTGTAGAGTAACTAGACCTATATGTAGTACCATTTGTTCCTACTACAACTGCCCTTACTCTTAGCCATCTTGGTGAAGATGTAGCGCTAGTATTTCCATCTCTAGAGCTTACTCTATATTGCTTTATGCTTCCACCAATTCCTATTTGTTTACTTGTAGATGTTGAGTATGTTAATGTTCCGCTATCTAATGTTGCTGCTGAGGCTCCGCTTGATGAACTAATTATCCATTCATACGATACAGAAGAATATGATCCAAGTCCAGAAACATTGTCCCAGCCCCATGCAATTGCAGTTGAATCTCTTTTAAATACAACACTTGGAATGCCTGGAGACGGAGTAATAAATTCTACGGACTTTGTAGTGCTTGTATTTAAAACAACTGGCACTACTGTACTAGGGTTAAATATTCTTGTGTCTACACCTGCAATATTGGTTGGGTTTTTACTAGAGTTTCTAATTTTAATTAATGCTCTAACTTTTTGCAATTTAGAAACAGTGTCATAATATGGCTCATAAACAACGCTTTCTATATCGCTTAATGATGGAATGTCTAACATTTCATCTATTGTTATTGGGTCTCCCGCCAAAATATCTTGATTTTCTAATGTGTCTGGGGTGGATATGTAGGCATATGGATTAGAGTTTAAATATTTAGAATAGTCTATTGACCCACCTTTAATTGCAATATAATCATTTGGATGTAAATGTATAGCGTCTGGGTGGTCTACTGGGAGCGCTATTACTGACCCTCTAGTAATATCCTTAATGTCTGTTCTAATATTTTTAGCCATATTTTATTATACCATTTCGCCTATAAGGTTCGACAGGTTATTTGGGTCTCCAATCCTTGAGAATAGGAATGCTTTACATTGGTTACTATAAAATTTTCTGTTCCCGCTAATCCATGGTAAGAGTATTTAATTCCAACTATGTCTCCTACCGAAATAAGTGGGTTTCCAAATATGGACATATCTATTAATTTTCCTTTATTAATAACATTACTTTTAATCCATAAGGCAAGGGCTTTTACGTCCGCTTCGTTTTGAAGCCATGAAGATTGAAATATAACTGGCTCTGCAGTTGCGTAATCATTTAGCCCGTCTGTTTTATATTCTAGCTCCCCAGAACTTCCTAGCGTATTTCCATATATATAAAGGCTTGCTTCAAGTCCATTTGATATTGGTATGCTGGTAGATGTATTATTTAATATATATGCTTGTGCTCCAAAGTTAGATACTTTTTGACCAATAAGACTTGCATATTTATTTATACCAGTACTCCATTTAATTGGATATGACGGCCTTGTGTCGTATTTAACATCTACCTTTAAAATTTCTCTTACGACTGTTCCAAACTCGTCTAGGGCGGTTAGCTTTTTGTTTCCAATTGCTATCTCATCTTGAGAATAATTGCCCATATATGAAAGGTCTCCAAATGAAGTATTAATTAAATCGTTTCCAAATTGACCTTGATATAGATTTACATCAAAGCTTGCATCTACGTACTGATAATCTTTTAATTCATTTCCGTAAACATAATCAAATGCAACTTCGCCACGGCCACATATAACTGCAACTTTATTAGTTGGTGCAAGAATAGATGTTTCTAGTAGGGCAACCTTACTTGCTGTTTTAACCGTTGAATCTTGATAGCTAACCTTATAGCCATTTATATAAGCATCAATATTTACTACTCTATTTTCTATTTTTACTTTTACATCAATATTATATATTCTTCCGCCATAGATTCCTTCTACTGTAGACTCTGTTCTTGTTCCAATTTCTTTTAATGGCTTTACTTTATTTCCTACAAACTTAACAATTCTTACTGATTTTTTATCTGCTGCTGCTGCGGAAGATGTGGATTCTATTAAAATATAATATCCAGTTTGCCCCAAACTATTTACAAAAAATCCTAGACCTCCCATCTGATTTGGATTTTCAACAGTATTGTCTAAAATTAAACTAGTGCCATACGAAAAGTATCCCACGTTGTATTCATTTCCATTTACCTGAGAAACTGTTTTTGTTGTTGGAACAACGATAGCTGGAAATTCTCTAAAAGCAATAGCGTATCTTTTTGCCAAGTAGTCTTGCTCTGTAACAGATAAAGCCATGTATGATTTTGCCACTTTAAAATCTTTTGGAGTAGATGAAAGCGTTTGTATGGAAATTCCATCAGTTGGCATTGTGTAATCTTTTTGCTGTATTCCGTAGCCCATGTTTGAATTTAGATATGGCACTACTTGAAAATCATAGGTTGCTCCCATGATTAAATTATCAATAACAAAAGGATCGGCATTTTTGCTTAATGAAACTTCTGCAGATGACGGGTCGTTTACCCATACCCCGCCAGAGTATATCTTTTTTTGTATATAAATGCTGTACGATGTTGGATTAACAGACCATTCGTAGGTATCTATATTTATTTCTACTGAAGTGTACGATAATGGTTTTATTACTAAATTTTTAACAAATGCTAGTTGAGTATATGACCCTCCGATTGGATATATGTCACGCATTTTGCGTCACCAAAGTTCCAGTCCAAAAATATTCTGTTGATGGCACACCACTAGCATTATGTGCAGCGGCTGTTGTTCCCAGGGCTCCTCTTGTTTTAACCCTGTATGCTCCATTTGGCTTAAAGTAAATTTCTGAGTTTATGTCTGCGGTTCCTACTTTTGAAAAATTTCTATATTTATTTACATCTGCTGAGTTCTCTATCCAAATATTTATAAAGTTTGATCCATTATTTGAAACGTTTGTTTCTGTTAATGCGTCATAAATTGTAGAAGGGGTTAGTTCTTTTGGAATATACTGGTAACCTATTGCATCAAACTCTATTATTTCTGAGTCTATCATGAAGTATCCATTAAAATTAAATCCTGATTGAAACTTGCTGTACTTATCTAAAGTTCCTAAATCTAATATTATTTTAGCACTACTTGAAGTTAGAGTTTCTTTTAGTCCTCCAGCAATTAAATATGAGGTTGGTGACTGCCACAGGGGACCAGATGCGCCTAGATAGCTAGATGATATTGGGGTAGACCAAAGAACTTTAACTTGATTTGCTGATGCTATTTCTTTCTGATTAAAGCTAGCTATGTTTGGCAAATATGTACCGTCTTTTTCATAATAAAAATTCCAAGACTTTTCAGTTCTTGAATACATATAGTTTCTACTATAAAATTGCAGTATATTGTTTTCGTCCACTACAGCATTCATCTGTATGTCTCTACATATTTCTTGAATATTTTCCCACACAGTCTTGCTTCCATCTGTCCAAAAATAATTAATAAATGGTATAGAATTATCTGTATCAGATGTTAAATTAAAAGAATAGTTTGTAAATCCTACTGAGTCTAGTAGTCTTCTAATTACGGCTGTGGCTGGGTAGTACTCGCAAAGAATATCTGGTGCCACGGTTTCCATTAAATACTTAGTGTTGTCTAATGCAGTTACTGTTGACTCCCCGTAGCTATCTATGTCCCAGTTGTCTACATAATAATACCCTTGAGATATTTTGTCGTACTTTTTAGATCCTTCAGTAATTGCTCCATTTGAATGGTATATTTTAAAATACGGATTAATTATTGCATTTTTATATATATATGTTAATGAACTATCTAGCGTTGAGGTCCTATTATAGGAAATATATTGCGGTGCTGTTTGATTAAATTTTGCTAAACTTACGCTTAAACTATTAGCGGTTACTTTTCCAACTGGCAGTATGTCTTCTGAGCTGGATGAAGATTCTTTATTTATTTCAAATGATACTACATCTGATGATATATCTTTTACCCATCTTGCTGAGATCTCTATAAGACCAATTATTTTCCCTGCCCCAGCGCTTGGAGTTGTAACTGTAACAGATTTAATTGATATTGGTGTTCCAAAAGATGTTGGCTCTGGTAGTGGGCTTGATGTCCATGATGTTCCATTATAAGATAAAGATACATTCCCATCGGAAGGAGTTGACAATGCGCTTGCAATTGTAACCTGAGTATTATCTGACTTAGTTACTACTACTGTATAGGTGGATGGAAGCGTGTGATTTTTTTCAAACCTTAATACAACTTTATTTGTAAGAGCATACTTTGTTCCAGATGTAGCATAATTTATTGTTACATTTGCTCCCGTATTTATTGGAGTAACCCAATACTTATAAAAAGTTTCTACTCCTGGATAGTATATTCTAGGTTGATTGTCTGGATACTTCACAGACCTGTACGGTGAAAATGAATTTGTGTATGTATCGGCATCTGCCATGATAAAATATTTAATTCCTGAGCTTAAAGGCCTAAAAGGTTTTATTAGTGAGTCTACGGGAAATAATTTTTTATAAGGGTTTGGTCGGCTTGAAGGCCAAGATGCTTGTCCTATTGCATTAGTAATTTGACCTGTGTATGCCGAATCGGCAATATTGTTTGTTGCAGAAATATTATCTAGCATGTGGTTCATATTATATTCAATATAGCATCCTGAGTCTATTTGAATGTTAGTATTGTTATAAAGAGTATTCTTTAAATTAGTTGAAGCTGTTATCATTTTAGACCTCTACCAGTGTTATTGATACATTCCAAAATGGCTGCATACCTCTTTTTAATACCGTAAAGTTGCAGTTGCTAAATACAACTACGTACTCTTCATAGTTTGCTGATTCCTGATTGGTTCCGTTTTTTGCTAAATTCACTCTAATATTAAATGATGATTGTCCTTGGGCACTGCTATAAAATGTTCTTAAATCTTCTGCTCCCCATGCGCCATCAACTGTTAACGTTCTATATGATGGTAGCATGTCCCAAGATAAGGTAAATGTCTTTTTATCTGCCACAAAATATTTTCTAAGTGTTCCATTAGACATTCTTTGTTGTCTTTCAATACGCTCACTTGAAATGTCAAATTGAGATCTGTTGTGCTCTGAAACCTTGTTATATTTTAATGATCCATCCCCGCCATTTGCAGATGCATCATACCCTTGAATTTGAAGAATAGATCCTCTGGGCATTGTTACTATACTCATATGTTTCTACTCCTTCCAGAGGCTATTTCACGCATTTTCATTTCTCTATGAATTGCTCTTGCTACATCATTTGCATCAAGATCTGATCCGTTAAGTGTAACATTAATATTATATAAAGAGTTAGCTGATGATGCTAGTCCTCCTGCTGAGTAAGGCATTCTTGTTACGGGTCCACCCATTGAATATTTTTTATTATTAAAAGCATTAAATGTTTGTACTCCATATTTTTTAACAGAATCAGCATTTATTACGTACTCTCCATTTGAGAGCATTGCAGGAATAGAATCAGACTTGCCAGTTCCAGCTCCTGATATAAATCCTCCAGTTGCCATTTTCTTTTTAACTGACAGTCCGTAGTACCCAGCATCTCCTGTAATCTCATATGTAGATCCGTCTGACCCAACAAATGTTTGTCCAACATATCCATTCTTGCCAGGCTTAACTCCAGATTTTGCTAGCTCAGATGATTGTACAAACTGTCCAGTTGATTGATATTTAGTTCCTTTATTTAAAGTTAATGTAGTAGGAGTTACTCCAGTTTGTCCAAATTTTGATTTTGTAAAATATGCAAGAAGAGCAGCATCAGCTGTTTTTAATTCTTTATTACTATTTATTACTTCAGACAATGCAGATTTTCCAATACTTTCTATTCCAGTTGATTGTGTACGAAAATCATCTGCGTACGGAATACGTGGACCTTGTCCACCAATAGAATTTGCTATATCTTTAAACCCAAGTCCTTTTAATTTAGTTTGCAGATTAGCTAATTGTTTTTGATCAGGAGTACCGTTTGCAGCATTTAATGTTGCTGTAACCAATTCGTTTAAGGTAACTTGAAGTTCTGCTGCCTTTTTTAAACTAGCATCTGCTGAATCTGTTGCTTTTTTAATTGTTGCTTGAGATCCGTCAATCTTCTTTTGTAAGCCCTCAATAATTGCTTCTTGTGCTTTTATGTCTGCCGCTTCTTTATCCCTGATAGCATTTACTGCTAAATCTTTTTGTCTTGATGATGAAAGTGATTGAATATCTATTTGAGCCTGCGCTGCACCAGACATATCTCCAGAGGCAAGTCTTTCCTGATATTCAATTTGAAGCTTCTTTATTTGTAAATTATAATCTTCTGTTGAATTTTGTCTTTCAAGACCCTTTACTCTTGCGTCAGCCTCTTCTTTAATTTGATCAATAATTTTTTGATGTTTTTTAATTTGATCATCTAAATTTGTTTGAATTCTTTGCTGTGCTTTAACTGATTTATCTGAAGACCCAATAGTTGTTAGTCTTGTTATTTCATCTGCTATTGTTTTGTATTTACCGCCTACTAGATTTTGAGTTGCCAAGCCAACGGCTTTTGCGGCTAGGATAGACATTTCTGAGCTCATTGATTTTATATCAACATCTATGCCACTTAAATATAATTTCATTTTAGCAAAAGCACCCTGAATTGTATCTGATTTATTTACAATTAATCCCATTACTGCATTTTGTTTAGATAGAGCGTCTACGCCTTGTTGGTTTAGTTTATTGTTGCCCATCTGCTTATTGCTGATTGACTCCAGTGTTAAATTGAATGCTTCCGCTTCTGTTATTAATTTACCCTGTGCATCTTTAGTGCCAACTAATGATTTTTCTGCGGACTGTAAAGATGTTATTACTGTATCAAATGATAAAGAAAGTTGATCCGTATTACCTTCTTTTAATAATGCATTAAATGTTTTAACGGATTGTACTGCTGCGGTGGCCTTGTCTTTTATTGCAGCAAATCCACTATTTGCTATTGCTTGAACAGCTTGATTTGCTTTGTCTGAGACAGAGATCATTGCGTATATTTTCTTTGTAGCTTCTTCTGCTCCCATTCCACCAGCTACTAGTTGAGCCTTTAGCTGTTGTGCTTTAACTATTACTTCTCCTGGATCTGCCTTATTAAACATGCTTACATAATCTGGGAAGTCTTTTTCTATAGTTGTCTTTAATTCTTTAAGTTGTTTAATTGTTAAATTTAGACCAGGAACACCAGAAGCTTGAGTTGCAGCATAATACTCTTCAATGTTTGCTTTACTTAGCTTTGTTTGCTCAGCAAAATCTTTTAATTGATTTGTTAATGAATTATATTTAATACCCAATCTTTGTGCAGCATCTTCGCTTGGTCCAAAAGCTAAATTAATAATTTGACGATGTTCATTGATTTTGTCATTGACTGTTTTAACGGCGGCACCTATTGCCATTAATCCGCCTAATAATTTAACTGGTCCAGGTAGCATTACTATTGCATTGAGTGCTGACTTAAATCTTCCTAGTTTTGGAACTGTATCGTCTGCTACTTTTGATGTCCTTGAAAGCATTGCTGGAATCATCATAGATCCTGCCATGCCTCCTATCATTCCGCCCATATCTCCGCCAGCCATTGAGCCTAATGATTGACCGCCCATCCATCCAGCAGTTCCGCCAATCATTTGTATTGCAGTAGCGCCCAAAGCATATTTTCTAACAGGCATTTTTAAATTAGTAACGCCATTTTTAAATCCAAGCATTCTATCTATTGGATATCCTTGGTTCATTAATGTAATTGCATTTTGATTTCCAGATGTTGCAGTTTTTGTTACAACTGATTCTCCTGGTTCAAGAAGTGCTGGAATACTGTCTCCTCCGCCATAACCTGGTAGCTGTGAAACTCCATTTTTGAAAGGAGTTGGAATTAATCCTCTATTCCTCATATGTGGATCAGTTGCCAATTCATTTGTAACAGCTGTCATTTTTGGATGGAATCCAGATCTAATTGCTCTTCTTGATGAATCATTAACCATTTTGCCAAAAAGGGCTTCTGTTATATTTCCATTTTGTGCACGAACTTTTGCATTTAAAACTTGAGCTGCTTTTTGTGCAAGCAATCTAGCTTCAGATGCAGGAACTTTTTGATCTTTAAGAAATAATAATAAACTGACCATATCTTCTCCAGATACGTCCCTAAAGTCAGCTGCTGTAGCGGTGCCATCTCTAAGCCCCTCATTAAAACCTTTTCTGTTTTTAATAAATTGAGTTGGCAATACCTGAAGAGACTCTTTGCTTCCAACAGATTTTGATAATTCTAAATTATAATCTGAGTACTGATCTTTACTTATAACTCCACTAGATCCTTTTGAAGATAAAGATTTAGTTCTTCTTAAAAAGCCAGGAACCATTGCATGAATTAAATACTCATCATCTTTTCCAGGTAATTTTTTTGTGGGGGTTATTCCATATGCTTGATACGCTGGATCCTTATAAATTGCTGAACTTCTTTTATATATTTCTCCATACGATAGCCCAGCTCCAGACTCTGCACCAACTCTAGGAGATCTATTTGAAGTTGATTTTACTCCACCAATCATACGTGATCTTTCGGCAAATTTTCTTAGATATTGAGCTGCTTGTTTTGCAACTCTTGGGTTGGCAAATTTTGGAAGATTGGCTCCAAGTGCCGCAACTCCGCCAGCAAACTTTTTAGGCATTGTTGTTTCTGTTGAGTACCCGCCTCCCCAAGTTCTTACTCCTAATGTTTTAGCAATTTTATCAAGAATTCCAGATGCTTTTCTATTTGGTCTAAATATTTCTTTAATATTTGATTTTCCAGTATTACTTACAATAGGCTGATTAACTAAAGGAACCTGAGTTAAGTTTGCAGTTCTTCCTAATCCTGCTGCTACTTGTGATGTTGTTTGAGCCATCAATCTTTCTAGTTCAGCATTAACTGCAATAATTTTTATACGAGCCGCATCTACTGTTATTTTACCAGACTGAAGCTCTCTAACAATTGCTGCTGACTCTGTTGCTGCATTCGATGTTAGTTTTGTCATTGCTGGTAGAAGTTGACTAAATGTACTGTTTATTTCTGCGCTGAATGTTCCAGTTCTAGCAATTTCTTTTTTAAGCGCAGCAACTTCTTGTTTTGTCATCATAGACAAAGAACCCATCATAGCATGCCATTTGGCCGCTTCTCCTGCAACAATTCCAGTTGAAACTTTATTAACAGTTGTTAAACCTTCATACTGTGGGAAATTGTCTCCCATAAATATTTGTGGCACAGCCCCTATTTTTTGATTTACAGGAATTGGTGCTGGTGTAACTGAGTGAATAGTTTGTGAATCTCTTTGTGATTGAGACATGCCAGATCTTGGGTTATGATGTGCTGCCGCTCTAGTTCCTGGTTTTCCAACAAGTGGGTGCGATGGGTTTACGCTTCCAGCTAATATTGTTGTTCCACCAACAGTTGATACTGCTGGATTTACTGCTACTGCGGCTGACATTGCTCTTTGTTCTAATGTTCCAAATTCTGCAGACAAAGATGCTATTGCCTGTTTTAATATAGCGGCTGCTTTTGCATCGCTATAAAATGTTTGCTCAACTAAATTGCCAGCTTTTTGTGCTGCAAGTATTTCTGGTGTTAGTAGCTTCCATCCTTCTCCGCCTTTAAAGAAAGCTCTAAAATGTGAAGCACCTTTAATAATATATCCAAAAAAGTTTCCAAGTACACCAGTTAACATAATTAGTGGACCAGCTGCGGCTGTAATCATTCCTAAAAATCCTAATGCTTGCTTAATTGGATTTGGTAATGACTGTGCAAATTTTAATATACCATCAACAAAATTAATCAATGTAGTATTAATTTTTAAGAACTGTTCTCCAATACCAGCAAGATCGGCTTTAAGGCCTTCTATTGCTCTACGGTATTTACCAGATGCAGATTCTGTAACCATTGATAATTCTCGACCAGCAATATTTGATAAATCTTGAGAACTTGCTTTCATTAAATCCATTACTTGTAAAGTTTGACTTCCTTGTTTGCCAAGGTTTTCAAACAAAGCATTCATACGGGCAAATTGAAATTTACCAAATAACTGCTCTAAAGCTTGTTGTTTTTGTAATGGGTTCAATGTTTCTAATGCTGACTGTAGCTCTAATATAGTTGCTGTTGTGTCTCCTGCATTTCTTTGAACTATATCTGTTAAAGATATTCCAAACCCTTCAAACATTCCTTTTGCAACTTTTGTTGGGTTAATTAAAGAAGCTAAACCAGATTTTAGTGCGTTTGCTCCTTCAGAGGCAGATATTCCACCTTCACGCATAGCTGTTAAATAAAGAGCTAAATCTTTTACGTCTCCACCAAGACCTTTAACAATTGGTCCTGCTTTAGGAATTGCTTCTACTAAATCATTAAGTGTTGTTGATGTCTGGTTTTCAACTGCGTTAAGAAAGTTAATTGATTCAGATAGCTGCTCTGTATTTTGTTTAAATGCTGTTTGAATTGCAAGTGTTGCTTTCATTGCATCTTGTCTGTCAACTTCACCAAGTATTGCAAGACGACTTGTTTCTCTAACAGATCCTAATAATTCATTCCCTTGTTTTCCAGTAGCAGCAATATCGGCAGCTAATGCAATTGTATCTGAAAATGAACGCCCATAAGCCTTTGATATTTCGGTTGCAGTTTTTATTACATCTTGTCTTACTTTACCAAGTTCTTGTGAAGAAGTTGCTGCAATACCTCCGTAAACTTTTGTCAATCTAACAAGTTCTTGGTCAGCTACTTTAAATGCATCTGCGGAAGCTTTTCCAAATGCTGCAATTGGCACTGTTAGTCCTACTGTTAATTGTCGTCCAGCCCACTGTGTATTTTTACCCCAGTTAATTAATTGACCAGCACCTTCTTGAATAACCTTATTCATGATCATTAATTCTTGTTTTGCTATTGCTGTTTTATTTTTAACTACATCTAAGCCTCTTGGTATATGCACGTTATACTGCATAAGACCTTCAGCATTTCTTCCCAATGGTTGAAGAATTGAATTTTGTAATTGTACTTGTTGTTTAGCTAAATCTCTTATCAATCCGCCGTTTGTTTTTACATGCTGTGAGTAAGTTTGAAAAAACTTACCAAGCTTCATCTGGCCTTTATCTAATTGGGAGCCAAATTTTTCTACGTCTGAACTTAGACTAACAAAGTGTGTTGAGAATTGACCTGTGCTTCGCATTGTTTCTGCAAAGGATCTATTCATTACAGCAACTTGTGCCGCTAATGTTTTATTGGTTGCTTGTAGTTTGTCTTGTAAACCTGTTAAGGCTGAAGATACCTTATTAAGATCTGTAATAAGATTTGAGAAATCAGATTTAGCAACTATGTTCGTTACTATTTGTTCTTCAGCCATTAACTATATTCTACCCCTTAGAGTATCCTAACCCTGCCCCAATACCAAATCCTTGCTGTGCTGCAAGTGGGCCTTGTAAAGAAACTATATCATCTCCTGATGCATCTATTCCTAAAGCCCTTCTTTGAATATCTTCGAAGGTTGGACCTTCTGTTTTTTCTTCTCCATTTAGGTTTACACCTTGTAGAGAAGCCAAGAATTTTCTTTTTTCTTCTTCAGTCTTTTGCATAGACTTAAATGTTTGTATTAACTCTGGCATTGAAAGACTTTCTTCTAGTTCTTCGTAATTTTTCCAATTACCTAAAAGAAAAACTTCTCCTAGCAAAGCGGCTAAATCTAGTTCTGACCAGCCAGAACCGCTGCCGCTAGAAGGTTTGGGTCGTCAAGCTTGATCCCTCCGCAAACGTCAAGAATGCGATTGATTGTTGGCATGTCCAAAGCTTCTTCTAGTAAATCTTTATTTGCTACCAAATCTGGTAACTGTGACTGTATTGCAATTCCACATGCGTTAATTAGAATTGTTAATGTTTCTTCTTCATTTTCTGCCGATTGTGTTTTTTGAATCTCTGCCATAAACAGGCGTAGTGCCTTAATGCTTAGTGGCTTTAATTTAATCTTTGAACCATTTTGCAGCTCAATTTCTTCTACATTGTATACGGTTGTAGCCAATTTATCCTCCTAGGATTGTCTAAATTATTATAACATATAGGCATTATCACTACAAATAGAAAGACCCCCAAATCAATGGGGGTCTCTATAATTTAATTAAATTAAATTAAGCTACTGTTAATGTACGGTCAATAATCTTACCGTATTCTTGACCAGAGTATGCTGAATCTGGAAGAAGACGGAATGTTACTGGGAATGTTGTTGCTTGGGTACGAGCCAAAGAAAACTGTGACTGTTGTACTGACAAAACACGACGTCCATAGTAAATACGCTCAGCTTTTGCGGCATCTGCTGTAGGTGCTTGACCTACGGCAATTAGCTGACGCTCTGTTGGTGCAATACCAAGAGCTCCTGCTTCAAGACCGATTGTTTCTGTCTTTGTATTTCCTGAGCCTACTGCTGTTGGTTCTCCAGCCTGTCCGAAAACTACTAGAACGTTTTCTAGTGTTCCTTCGGCCATTTCTGTTGCAATCATAACCTCCATCGCAGATTTGAACAGCTTAGCTGTATCAAGTAGCTGATCTACTGTTACTGAATCGTATGTTGGATTATAAGTGATTTGAAGACCGTTGTTGGTAAAACCAACGTTACGATACTTTGAACCATTTAAAGCGTTTAATGTTGTTGTGTATGAAACTCCAGGTGCAAAAGCAGCTGCTGCTACTGATCCTGGTTCTTGTACTACATAACCTGACTGTGTTGAGTCCTTCTCAGAAATGAAAAGTGGTGATGCACCTACAAGAATATTTTTGGCATTGTTAAATGACATTTACTACCTCCTGTATTTCAATATATATATATATTTAAATCCTAAAATCAAGCTGGCTAGGCTTCTTTCCTCGTATCCAATTATACGGAACAAGTTGACTAAAAGCAACCTATAAGAATCTTCCTGCCTGGTTTGTTATTCTAGAGTATTTAACCTCTAATGTTATATCTGCTGAAAGGAACCCCTGGAGCTCTTGAGAAGGTGCCGTTGGGGATATATCTGCTATAAATATACTATGAAATTTAAATTTATCATTTATGTTATCTGATTTATTTATGTCTCCAGCAGAGTCGTCCATACGTCTAAATAGGTCTGTCATTAGATTTCGAATTTCTGATATTTCAGAGACATCTGTAGAGTAAACAGTAAATAGTATTTGCTCACAACATATTAGCCAATTTTCTTCATACGATAATCCAACCTTGTCATATACAATATGCTTTTTCCCGCTTAAAAATTGATTCATTTCTGGGGACTGTTGAACTGGGATAATAGGGATTATGACGTCTCCAAGAGAATCGCTATAATACTCTTCTGGATCGAAGACATTATACGAGCATAGGTTTTCCCATAAATACTTTCTAATTTCAAACATGGCGTCTAATTTATAATTGGCTGTCATATCATTGCACCCCCAAATGATTGTTCTACTGCTGAGTCCGCCATAGATCTAATTGAGTTTGGAGAGAATGAATATTGAACTCTTTTAATTGGAGCAGGTATTTTTAATGCCTTGGAAATTTCTGAATTAAATATCTGTTGAAATCCAGATTTTCTAATAGCGTTATTTACTAAATTACCACTAAAGAATCTTGAATAATATAATGTAAATTGATTTTTAACACTAGGTCCTCCTGGCCTTTTAACGGTCACTGAGGCCCCTATTGGCATAAAGACTGTTCTACCATTAGATTCAAATACTAGCCTCTCAGAATGGCGTGGAGCAATTATTAGGGGCATGCCTGCTTCCATCACGGACGCTTTATTAACAAAAACATGCTTTCTATTATTTTCTGGAGATGGGACAAATGATTTAGATGGCTGTAACTCATAATTTACCTTAAATGAAATACCATCGCCATCAATTGTTTTTAATTTAAATAGCCTAGCATTTTTATTTCCAGCCTTTTGCCACTCATAGACATGGTGTAATGATTTTGGCTTTGATCTAGCTTGAGCATCTATGTGTTCTCCAAAATCTTTATTTATCTGTGTAAAGATTGTTTTCTTAAATGCATTTTTAAATCTTTTGCTCTTACTAAATTTAGCTATAACATTAGCTTCATAATATAAAGCCGCTGATATTTGCGCTACATTACTGTCTCTGATTAAGGAGTCTTTAGGTTGACCGTGCATTAACCGCTCTAGTCCAGAAGCGGCCTGCAATAACATTACGTTAGATTCCAATTTGCTGGTTCTCCGATCTTTTTAGTACGGCACTCCAAGCAAGTACATCTCCAAATGGATCTGTCATTGGGGTTACTCCGACTACTTCAAATACGGTTGGGGTATCATTAGGGTAATCTAATTCTGTCCAAATATTTTCGCCATTCCCTGTTCTAATATTTGTTATTTTTTCTCTAATTGATAGCTTTGAGTTTGTTCTAACTTCTATAACTTGAACGTTTTCGTATTTAGTTCCAAGAACTTGCCTGTCACCACTTCGTGCTGTGGCTGTGTTACTAATAACGCCTTTTGCATAACAAGAAACTGTTTTTATATAGCTCCACTCTTTTTTGATTGCCCCAGTAGATACGTCTTGAGAGTCCGATTGCTTGTAGACATCCATAAGCATAGAAAACGAAGCATCTACTACTCGAAACATCAAATTACCATTAATTGAGTTAATACATATGGAAGAAGTATTTGGTCTACGTATACATTTCCTGTTCCACGATATGCCTCTGCATTGTACTCAAACTTCCAATCAAATGACTGAACATTGTTTACGTATTTTGCTCTCCAAATAGAGTCTTTAGAAAAATAATCTTTCATTAATTCTATACATGCTATTTCAATATCATCTGGTACGTTGTCCCATCCATATCTTCCTTGCACACGATATCTGTAGTCTTTAATAAAGACTCCGTAACCATAATCGTTGATGGATGGAGGAACCATTCCGTTTGCTGTGTAGACTGTATTGTCCAGCATTTCTGCTCTGTTAATTCTTATTCCAAAACCAGATTCTGTTACTTGAGTTGAATAATTCCAATTATTTATTTGATTAATAGTATCTACTAGTAAGATATCATTTGAATATAGTTTATGTAATGTGTTTAATTTAAAAGGTAATGGGAGGATGTCTGAGCCCGAACCGTAGGCAATTTGAACATCATCGTATAGACAAAACTTTTGGCCCGTATGGTTTTCTATTACTTTTCGTGCATACTTTTCTGCCATTACCAGTTCGTGATATGTTTTATAGTTAGGATCAGATGAATCAGTTCCAAAACCCATATCCTCAATCGCTTCTGCTAGATTGCAATATGGCTGTACCACATCAACATACGTTGCATGGCTTTGAGATTGACTATTTATTTGATATGCCCAATTAACCTTAAACTTTTTTATTCTATTAGTTAAATTATATGGAATATTTATTTTATATGAACCATTATCAGTTTCTATTTTTGTTGCCTGAATAGAAAGAACTGGGGTTGCTGGATTTACTGCTGGTGATACGGCAGGATCTTCTGTAATATCATAAACTGTAGCCATGACGTAATCACTGTCTGCATTTATGATTTCGCCACCAAAAATTATTTTTGTTGCTGTTGGTGAATTACTATTTATGTATACTTCTGCCATATTAAAGGTTTAAATTAGTTG
>Ga0114966_10000441_pt1 | contig 40324 bp, 32 predicted proteins | sample M_130207_XF_Meta_FD_87029 | JGI IMG/M metagenome (GOLD analysis project Ga0114966, IMG submission 87029) | Freshwater microbial communities from Lake Montjoie, Canada to study carbon cycling - M_130207_XF_MetaG | ecosystem: Environmental > Aquatic > Freshwater > Lake | place: Lake Montjoie... | reverse complement strand
TCCGTCCGACCAACTTGGTGGCAAATCGGACGGACGAGGCGTCCATCGTACGGGGGGAGCGAACACTTGCCGGTCGCCTTAAAGAGCGGGGCCGGAATCACTTCCCGAGTGTGGCTGGGGTCGGCGCTTCGCCGCCCCCAGATGGGGGTGAATCCCGCTTCGCTGGGGGCCGCGAAGCGCCGACCCCAGCCACACTCGGGAAGTGATTGCGGCCCCGTTCCTAAGACGCACGGTGGAACTCGTCACTCGCGCAGATGCTTTGCGAACCACTCTTTCGTTCGTTGCCACATCGCGTCGGAAAGAACGTGGCCGGTGTTGGCTTCGACGAACGGCGAAAACTTGTCTCCCGCGTGAACGCTGTCGTAGGCGCGTTGAATGATCTCGATCCCCGCGCGAACCTCATCAATCGGGCTGCCGCCGTCGGTCTCACCAAAGTTCATCAACAGCGGGCGCGGAGCGATCAGGGCAGCAATGTCGGGCGTGTCTCCGTGCTGGATGAGGCCGGGGACGAAGTTCGGGAAGCAGTGCAGCATGTGCTCACGATGAATGGCCTTGTAGGTCGGCAGACAGCAGTTCCCGACGAGGCACTTCAATCGCGGTTCCCACGGCCCGACGAGCCAAGTGTGCGTGGAACCCATCGAGTGACCGTAGCAGCCGATCCGGTCGGAACGGACTTCGGGGCGAGTGACCAGAAAATCGACGGCCCGCCGCGTGTCGAGGATGTTCTTCCAAGCCATGCTCTTTCCCGCGACGACGTAACGCAGAAACTCGAACCGCTCGAAGTTGCCGTCCTTGAGCTTGCCGGTGGGATCGCGCCGTTCCTCGAAGCAAAGCGCGTCGGGACACAGCACGACGTAGCCTTCTCGCGCGAGAGCCGCGCCGGTGTGGTGCATCGGATCGGCCATCAATCCGGCTGGCTCCGACTTCCCTTTCGTCCAATTCCCCGCGTGCTGGTGCCAGACACAAACGGCGGGAGCGGGTTTGGCCGCCGTCACTCCGTCCGGAACGAGCAACAGAGCGGGGATCGCATCGTTCGGTTCGGCATCGTAATAGACCGACTCGATCGTGTAGCCGGGCTTAGTGATGGTCTCGCGCACGCGCACGTTGAGCGGACACGTCGCAGGCCACTCGCCCCCCAGACATTTCAAAAGGTGATCGCGAAAATCAGCGGCGGCCATGGGGTCTCTCCTGTTCCTTCGGATTTCATCTCACGGTTGAGTCAGTTCCACAATCACACTCGCGTCCGTCTCCACTCGTAGCCGCTCGCTCAGTGCGGACTGAGCCGCGTCGCCGCCCAATTTTCTCAACGCCCAAACAACGGCACCGCGCACGAGGGGCGAAGCATCTGAAAGGCTCTCGATCAGGCACGGAATCCCGGCGGAGTCGCCACGGTTCCCCAGCACGATCGCCGCGTTGCGTCGCAGCCCATCAAAGCCGGGGCGTGCTAGCGGTGACAGAGCGAAGCGCGCGTCGAACTGCTCGCGCGTCATCCGTAGCAGAGCGAGGGCGTCGATCGCATTCAAGTCGGATTGAGGCTGAAAGGCGACCTCGTCACTGCGCGGCGACTTGCGGTTCCACGGGCAGACTTCCTGACAGAGATCGCAGCCGAACAGCCACTCGCCCACGCCATCGCGCAGTGCGAGCGGGATCGAGGTCTTAAGTTCAATCGTCAGGTACGAGATGCACTTTCGCGCGTCGAGGACATACGGCGCAGGAAACGCCTGCGTCGGGCAGACATCGAGGCACCGCGTACAGGTTCCGCAGTGCGAGGTCTCATGCGGCGCGTCCACTTCCAGTTCGAGGTCCGTCAGCAGCCCCGCGAGCAGCAGCCAACTTCCCGCTCGCTTGTGAATGAGCATCGTGTTCTTGCCGAACCAGCCGAGTCCCGCCAGCCGCGCGAAGTCGCGTTCCAACAGCGGAGCCGTATCGACGACGCCGCGTGTGGTGCAGCCGGGACGCTGCTCGTGCAGGAAGTCGCTCAGTTGTCGGAGTCGTGGGCGTAGCATGTCGTGATAGTCCGCCGTCCCCCATGCGTACCGAGCCACTCGCCCTTCGTTCGCCTCCGCCGGTTGTGGCTCCTCCGTCCGGTAGTTCATCGCCAGCATGACCACACTGCGCACCGATGGAGACACATGACGCGGATGCTCGTACGCGGCGGCTCGTCGCGGCAGGTACTGCATCTCACCGGCGAATCCCGCAGCCAGCCACTCGTGCAGCTTCGGCAATCCGGGGGGCGAGACTGCCGGGGCGACACCGACCAATTCAAAGCCAACTCGCCGCGCCTCAGCCTTCAACGCGCGAGTCAACGCAACTGACTCGTCTCCGGTCGATTCGCCACATGCTCGCTCACTCTCGGTGGTGATCCAACCGAGGGGGCCGAGTGAGCCAGAAGTGTCGGCGTTGAGATCGGCGGCGATCGCCATGCGCGGTGAGTCTCGTGAGTTTCAGGGTTAGCGCGGCACAGGGTACACGTCGCGTGGTCGTCGATGAGCGTTAGCGGCCTGTTGAAAAACGTAACTTGGACGCCCTCGTCCGAGTTTTTTCTAGCTGGGAGCGGACGGACGTGAGTCCGCGAACCGACTCCCGCAGCAACGCCAGCCCTGCGGAATAAGCCGTCAGCAATTCTTCAATGGGATTAGGCAGACTCGACACGATGCAGACTCCTTGAAGAGTGTGAGTTTGAAATCGCGAGTCGACTATTCCTTGGACAACGCACGAAATGCATCTTCATTGCCTGGAGGTGGCGTTTCCCAAGCAAGGACGCCTCGTCCGGTCCCCGCGAACGATTCCAACTGACGAAGGAATTGCTCCGCGACATCAGGCTTGTGATTGTCGCAGACCGAAAGCCCAAGGATGAGCGTGCCATCCGTATTGAAAGACAAGTGAGCGTGATAAGGCTCCGCATCCTGAGTGTTGCGCCAGTACATTCGGTACTCCAACGCGGGATGATCCTCAAGAAACAGGAGTACGTCGCGCAAGGTCGAGATCAACGGGATGCCAAGTACCTCGGCTGGGTCCATCGAATCGAAAGACTGCGTTCTCTCAGGCAGGAAGTTGTCGAGAAAGTCCTCTGCGGATCGTGCAGTTCTACTCGGTGCCAGTACGTAGCAGTCAAGAAATCCCGGCACGTATCCCTCCTCCGTCTAACAAGTGGCCAATTCTATTCGACATCATCCTCTTTCCACTTCGCGGCCGTTTCCAAGAGATGCTCATCCGGGGAGATGCGGAGGTAGACGAGCGACTGTTTGAGAATGTTGGCGGCTGCGGGCGCGGCGACCTTGCCACCGAAGGTCTCGCCACCAACAGACGACTGGTTGACGACGACCAGCACGAGCAGTCGCGGGTCTTCGACCGGCGCACCGCACACGAACGAGCTGATGTACTTGTTGTGGACGTAGCCGCCGTTGGGCGAAAGACACTGCGCGGTGCCGGTCTTACCGAACACGTTGTAACCAGGCACGCGGGCACGCTTGCCGGTTCCGCGCGTGATGACTTCCTGCATCGGGCCTTCGATCAGCCAGTGCGCTGTCTCGGTGCTGACGGTTGTTTCGGCGATCGAGCGCACGGCGGCGGTCGAGTCATCCGCGCGCGGCAGCACGATGCGCGGATGCAAAAGCTGTCCGCCATTGGCTAGCGCCGCGTGAGCCACAATCAATTGCAGCGGCGTCGTCGCCACTTCGTGTCCCATCGGGATCGAACCGGTCGAGTAGCTGGTCCATTCCTTGAGCGGCCTCAAGATGCCTGACAGTTCGCCCGGCAGTTCGATCCCCGTCTTGCGGCCGAACCCAAACAACGTCGCCGCAGCGAACAGCCGTTCGTTGGTGAGTCGCTCGCCAATCTTGGCCATCCCGATGTTGCTCGACTTCACCAGCACATCGGTCAGGTTCAGCGAGCCGTAGCTGTGATGATCGTGCAGCACGCGGCGACCCATGCGGTACTGACCGTGCTCGCAGTCGAACACGTCGTTCTTGTGCAGCACGCCCTGATCGAGGCCGTAGCTGACGAGAAACGGCTTGAAGGTCGAACCGGGTTCGTAGATGTCCGCGATCGCGCGGTTCTTCCACGAGTCGGCCGACGCGACTTCAGTCTTGTTTGGATCGAACGTGGGGCGGCTGGCCATTCCGAGGACGTGGCCGGTCTTCGGGTCGAGGACCACCGCACAGCAGCTCTCCGGCTTCCACTGCTTCATCACGTCGTCGAGTTCTCGTTCAGCGAAGAGTTGCACGACGAGATCGAGCGCAAGTTGCACAGACTCACCCGCGCGCGGCGGATGCTCGGCGTCGTCAAGGATTTCGATGACACGCCCGCGCGAGTCGCGTGCGAGGCACCGCTTTCCGTTCTCACCGCGCAGCACGCCGTCGAACTCTTCCTCGACGCCACCCCGTCCGACGCCGTCGATGTCCCGCAGACCGAGCACGTGTGCGGCGACGACACCCTGCGGGTACTCGCGCCGGTACTCGTCACGAAAGCCCCACGTCCCCTTGGGAAGGTCAAGCTGGCGAACCCGCTCGACCTCGGCCGAACTCATGCGCCGCTTGACCCACAAGAAGTGCCGGTCGTCTCGTTCGCCGATCTTCTCGAAGAGCGTATCGGCACTGATGCCGAGCGCCGTCGCGATCGCTTGCGCTACAACCCACGGCTTCGCGATGCGACTCGGGACAACATACAAGCTGCGCATCGTGAGCGTCGTCGCAACGAGTCGTCCTTGCCGATCAACGATGTCTCCCGGACGAGGCACGATCTCTTCGGCGTACTCACGCTGCCGTTCGGCTCGATCCGCGAAACGATCTTCCTGCCACCACTGAAGCTGCACGAGCCGCAACATCAGCACGGTCCAGCCGATCCCGAGAACCGTCACCACGAACCGCGCCCGGCCGAACACCGGCGGTCGCGAGGTCGATCCCCGCAGCGCGACGTTCAGAGAGGGATCAGCCAAGACAACGTCCTCAAAAAACACGGAGAGACTCTCTCTGCACATAACACAACCCCCACCGGGCTTGTCCCGGTGGATCCAGGTTTCTGCACTACTGAAGACTCACATTCGTGAACGTGAAGACTCACATTCGTGAAGGCTCACATTCGCTTGATCGACACTGCCGGTTCGAGTCCCATTCCGACCGATTTCGTTGCAACGACCTCATTCCGGCCTGTGTGCTGCCGAGTGATTCCAGTTCAACAGTGGAGTCCGTCGCTCGTCGTGACGTTGCGGCTTAGCGGGGCGATGCAGTGTCGCACCGTCTTTCTGGAGTGCGTCAAACAACTTGGCGGGCGTTCCCAACCGCTGAGCTTCCAACTTCAGACTGGCCTGCGTTTCAACAAGAACTTCCAAGCGATACTGCTGCTGGCTGAGTTGCCGCTTGTACGCGAGGTTCTGCGTTTCCAAGGCCGTCCCCGCCAGCGCGATCGCCACCACCAACGCCAGTGCCGCCCCGAATCGAAAGAACACGGCAAGACTCTCAGCAGATACGTGGAATTAGGACTCGGACAGCACATTGCCCGAGGACTCCCCGTCATCGGTTGAGTCGGGGCATTGCCACCACCTCAACTCGGCTGGCGTCGCCAGGAAGGCGTAGCACCGTGCCGAGCTTGAGTGAGTTGCCGTCCGTGAGGATCTCCCGGTTCATCTCGAAGACCTGCACCCAGCGTGAGGATCGACCGAGATGACGCTGCGAGATGACGCTCAACGTGTCTTCCTGACCCACGCGGTACATCGGGACACCGTCGGCCGAAACGAAGAAACCCGGCACTTCATCCTTGGTGGCCGTTGTCGATAAGGTCGATCGCGCGGGTTGTACCGATCCGGCCAAGACTGGTTCGGCAGGAGCCGCTGCCGGGATCAGTGTGGAGTACGTTCGTTCCAATTCTGCGGCCGGAGGCGTGGCGATTGTGACTCCGGGTTTCATCCGTTTGGGATCGGGGATCACTTTCAAATTGTGCTGCGACAGGGCCATGAAGTACCGACCGGTCCCGTACTTCTTACGTGAGATTGTCCAGAAGTTGTCGTTCGGTTCGATGTTGTACGTGTCGCCCGGCACCAGCGGTTTTGAGATTGCGCGCGGCGCGAAGTCTTCATCCACTCGGCCCGTGGGGGCGGGACGCCGCGCTTCCCCGAAGGGATCGCTCACGGGAATCGCCGTCGTTGCCGTGCGCTCTTCGCGTGTGAACTCATTCATCGCGCGTTGACTCACCTCAGTGGGACGAAAGCCACCCAAGCGGTCGTCGTCTGCGGTGGCTGTTCTGGCGGGAGTTGATTCCGATGCAATCGGACTGGTGGACGGAGGCGATTCAAACGCGGGTGCCTTCATTGCTGGCGGCGCTGTGAGTGGAGTCGTGGTTGCAGGCACGGGCTGCGTCGGTTCTTCGATCACGTCAAATCCGGTCGTCGATCGTGAAGCAGGCTCACTCAACGGAGCCTCCAAAACGGGAGTTCGGTCTTGGGTAAAAGGATCGCCCACTTGAGCTGCCGGTTCGCGCGCGTTGCTGGCCGAAAATTGCGGAGCGGCGTCAAACGGATCGACCTCGACGGCGGGACGCTCGTCCACGGTCACGTCCGCCGTAGCGCTGCGAGAAACGGGCTGAGCTACTTCTAGCGGAGCCTCGAACGGATCGCTGGCGGCTGCGGATGGACTTCGATCAGATTCAATCACGGTCGTTGCTGCCGCTGTCGCCGGACGAGCGTCGCGATCAAACGGGTCGAAGTTGGCCGCGGGTTCCGACGAAGCCGCTGTCGCAGCCGGACGCGCGGCTGCGGTCGCCGGTTGTGAAAAGGCATCCGCAAACGCGTCGTCGCTCGAGACGGAGGTCGGCAGGTTGGGCTTCACTTGAGCAACCGGTTGAACGGGAATGTCGTTCGTTTTGAGAACAGGCTTCGAGGTCACATCAAACGGATCGACTTCGCGCGGTGAGGCACTGACTGCCGCCGGATTGTCAATCAGCGCACCAGGCTCAGCAGCGGCTGCGGGGACAACTCGTCGGCCAACCGGTCCACCCTGTGCGCTGGCCGTCTCGAACGGTGAAGCGGTCGAGTCTTTGCCACCCGTGGCCCTGTCTGCGGGATTTCCTTCGACCGGCTGTCCGGCCAAAGCTTCTGACGGGCGATGGATCTTCTTGTAGACCATGAAGCCGAATACGCCGACGAGCAGCATGACCATCAACAGCCCGACCTTGGTTTCGCGCGTCATGAGGGAGGCTCCTTCCTTCCAGAGAACTTGCTTGAACTGAACTCAATCTATTTGCGAACCACACCAACCCGCAGCGTGAGCAAGGACGAAGTCGATCAACATCCTTGCTCACGCTGCGGGTTGGAGTTCTTCGCACTCACCCGATTTTGCGAGCCACTCGTAACTTGGCCGAGCGACTGCGCGGGTTGAATCGCTGTTCTTGGTGAGTGGCCACGATCGGCTTGGAGGTCAGGTTTTCCCAACGCTCCGTCCGACGAAACTCCTGTTTGACGATCCGATCTTCCAACGAATGAAACGTGATGACCGCCGCCAGTCCGCCCGGCTTCAGTGATCGAAACACCGACTCTTCCAATCCACGGGCAACGTGGCCTAACTCATCGTTTACCGCGATTCGCAATGCTTGAAAGACGCGCGTCGCCGGGTGTTTGTCTCCCGCTTCACGCCGCTGCACGTTCATGCACTCGGCCACCGCTTCGGCCAACTCGACTCCCGTCGTGATCGGTGCGGAAGCCGCTCGCGCCGCCAGAAACCGCGCGATCCGACCGCTCGCCGGATCCTCGCCGTATTCCCGCAGCACTCGCTCCAATTCCACTTCACCCGCCGTCCGAATGAACTCCGCCGCCGACTGGCCGCGCCGTGTATCGAATCTCAAATCGAGCGGCCCATCCACGCGAAAGCCAAAGCCGCGCGACTCGTCCGCCAACTGATCTGACGACAATCCCAAATCCAACAAGACACGATCAACGCCCGCCACGCCGAGTCCGCTCAGAACCTCGGGCAACTCAACATAGCTGGCCTGTTTCAAGGTGACATTCTGCATCTCGACCAACGCCTGCGTGGCGAAGGCCAGCATCATCGGATCACGATCCAGCCCGATTAGCCGTCCCTCTGGACCGATTCGATCCGCAATCATTTTGGAATGCCCGGCCGCTCCCACGGTGCCATCCAACACAATCAAACCGGGGCGTAGCTCCAGTACCCGTTCAACCTCGCGCAACAGCACGGGAACATGTCGCGCCGCGTGAGTGTCTGGCATTCGTTTCACTTCGTTCGGTTCAAACTCTCGACCCAATTTGGAGCGGGCTTATAGCCAAAGTTGCCGAAGTGTGAGAAGACCATCTGCGGTCGATCCAGAGCCAATGTGTTTTTTAAGTTGGACAGGATGCAGGGTGGGACCAGCGGCGTTTCGCCGCGCCGGACCACCCTGATTTCTCGAAGGTTTCTAATGGTGGGCCGGTGTTCGAAGCGAGTTGGTTCCACCCTACGTTAAAAAATGCGATGGCCCCGCGATCGAACCAAAGTCGCCGCCGTGATTGAACTTGAGCGTTGCCTGCCGAGTCCTGTTCCCTGCCGGACACGCCAGATACACTCCGCCCCATCTGGGAGGCTGAACGATGAGCAACGGTGAGTGCGGCGACGATGACTCAACAATTCAGGCACATTCTCGGCGTTTGCCACACGTTTTCCGTCGCGTCTGGACGGCGTTGATTTTGGCGACGGCGTCGCTGGCCACAGTACACGACGTGACCGCGGCGGAACTCGAAGACGCGACGAAGGCATTGCGGGCGGGAGACCATGCGACCTGCATCAAGATCACCGACAAGGCGATTCAGGCGCGGCTGTTCGGTGAGGAGTACTACCTGCTCAAGGCCGAGGCCGAATTACAGACGGGTGAGTACAAAGCCGCTCACGACACGCTGGTCAATGGCCTCGCGCGGTACTCGTGGAGCGTGCGGATGCGGCACTTGGGGATCGAGGCCGCACGGATGAGTGGCGACTCGAAGCAGGCGTCCACTTGGCAGGTCGAGATCGTCGATCAGGCCGGTCGCGCCCCGTGGCGGTACTCGGATGCGGACAATCTCGTGTCGCTCGGTCGCACGGCGGTCCTCATTGGATCCGATGCCCGCCTCGTGCTGGAGAACTTTTTTGATCGGGCACTCAAGCTCCATCCGCTGCATCGCGACGCATTGCTCGCCAGTGGCGAGTTGGCTCTCGCCAAACAGGACTTTGCATTGGCGGCCGACACGTTTCAGGCGGCCGTCAAAAAGTATCCTGACGATGCGGACCTGCAGTTTGGCGTGGCGCAGAGCCTCGACCGCAGTGAGCCTCCGCTGGCGGCCCATGCTTTAACGCTCTGCCTCAAGGCCAACTACCGACATCTCGGCGCGTTGCTGCATCAGGCCGAGAGCGCGATCGACGCCGAGCAGTACGACAACGCGAATGACGTGCTCGACAAGATCCTCTCCGTCAACCCGAAGCATCCCGCCGCGTGGGCTTACCGCTCGATCATCGCCGGGCTGAAGAACGACCAACGGCACGCGACCGAGTACCGCGCCGCCGCCCTCTCGACGTGGAAAGAGAACCCACTCGTCGATCATCTGATCGGAAAAAAACTCTCACAGAAGTACCGCTTCACCGAGGGAGCCGCACACCAGCAGCAGGCCCTCGCATTCGAAGACAACTTTCTGCCAGCACGCATTCAACTCGCGCAGGACTTCCTCCGATTGGGCAAAGAGGACGAAGGTTGGAAGCTAGGCGAAGCGGCCGCGAAAGCCGACGCCTACGACGTTCACGTCTTCAACCTGCTGCAGCTTCGCGATGCCCTCGCCAAGTACAAGACACTCGAAAACGACAGCTTCATCGTGCGGATGGAGGCCAAGGAAGCGGCCATCTACGGCGCTGCCGTGCTCGACTTACTCAAACGCGCCAAGGAAAAGCTTTGCACCAAGTACGGCCTCGAATTGAAAGACCGCATCACGGTCGAAATCTTTCCCGAGCCAAATGACTTCGCCGTAAGAACCTTCGGAATGCCGGGCGTCGCCGGTTATTTGGGCGTCTGCTTCGGCAAGGTCATCACCGCGAATAGCCCTGCGTCGCAGCAGGATCATCCGTCCAACTGGCAGGCCGTGCTGTGGCATGAGTTCTGTCACGTCGTGACGTTGGAGAAGACTCACAACCGAATGCCGCGCTGGCTGAGCGAAGGAATCTCGGTCTACGAGGTGCGTCAGGCGCACCCGACGTGGGGTCAGCGCATGAACGCGATGAACCGAACTCGCATCCTGAGCGGTCGCCTCATACCGATTCGCGAGCTAAGCGGCGCGTTCCTGCGTCCCGAGTCATCCGCCGATCTGAACTTCGCCTACTTCCAATCGTCGCTCGTCGTCGAGTTCTTCATCGAAAAATACGGCATCGACGCACTGAAGAAGGTGCTCGATGATCTCGCCACCGGACTGCCAATCGACGCCGCGCTGGAACGCCATCTCGCGCCGCTCGACCAGCTCGAAGAAGAGTTCCGCACGCACGCGACCCAGATGGCGCGAGAACTCGCCCCGAACCTCGATTGGGAAAAGTACGACCTCTCCGCCGTTCGAGACGATGACGATCCGGATCGCCTCGTCCGCTGGGTGGCCGATCACCCGACCAGCCTTCAAGGACTGACGGTCCTCGCCATCCAACTCATCGAAAAACGCGAGTTCGCCGAGGCCAAGAAGCCGCTCACCAAGTTGATTGAACTTTACCCCGAACAGACCGGCGACGACTGTCCGTATGAGTTGCTCGCCGCCATCCACAGGGAACTGAAAGAGGTCGCCGCCGAACAACGTGTTCTCGAACAGTACGCGACTCGCACCGATTCGGCCGTGCCGTCATTGCTGAGACTCGTCGAACTCCAATCGACTCCCGTTGACTGGCCCGCCGCGCGCGAGACCGTTCGCCTACTGCTGGCCATCAACCCGCTGCTCCCTCAAGTCCAACGCGCCCACGCCACAGTCTCCGAGCAGTTGAAAGACACCTCCGAGACACTCACCGCTCTCGAAGCGTTGCTCCTCATGGAACCCGACGACCCAGCCGAACTTCACTTCCGCCTCGCGAAACTCCTCCACCAACAGACCGACCCGCGAGCCAAGTCGCACGTCCTGCAAGCCCTCGAAGCCGCGCCCCGCTATCGTGACGCCCAAAAGCTGCTGCTGAAGATCGTCCGAGAAAAAAAGTGAAGACGGACGTGACCGACAAAAGTAGCCTTCCTCGCTCCGCGTGAAGTCAGCCGAGTCACCAGCGACCCGGATCGGCGGGAAACAGCGTCATTCGGTGTTCGGCTCTCTTCACGCGGAGCGAGGAAGGCTACTTTTGGCGGTTGCATCCAGACGTTTCAGGCAAAACACGAAATCAGACGAAGTGCAATCTATGCGTGCTGCGAACACGGGTGTTTCGAGTGATCAGCGACCTCTGGAGGAGACGCTCGACCAAGGTGTCGAGTCGGTCGAACGTGCTCGGGAATTGAGCGCGTTGGCGGGCGAAGCCCCCGCATCGGTGCCGGGCTATCGCATTCTCAAGTCGATCGGCGAGGGGAAGTACGGATCGGTCTGGTTGGCTCGCGAGCAGAACACGGGCAAGCATGTCGCGATCAAGCTCTACACACATCGGCGCGGTGTCGATTGGTCGCTGCTGGGGCGCGAGGTCGAGAAGCTGGCCGTGCTGTACACCTCGCGCAACATCGTCGGGTTGCTGGCGGTCGGCTGGGATCACGACCCGCCGTATTACGTGATGGAGTACTTGGAGAACGGGTCGCTGGCCGCGCGATTGAACGGCAGTCCGCTCACTCCCCTTGACGCGGTGCGGATTGCGACGCGCGTCTGTCAGGCATTGGTTCATGCGCACGGCAGCGGCATCCTGCACTGCGATCTCAAGCCGGCAAATATTTTGCTTGACCAAGACTTCGAGCCGCGTTTGTGCGACTTCGGACAATCGCGACTGGCAGATGAGAACAGTCACGCGTTGGGGACGTTGTACTACATGGCTCCCGAGCAAGCGGACCTCAAGGCGGTCCCCGATGCGAAGTGGGACGTGTACGCGCTCGGGGCACTCGTCTATCACATGCTGACCGGCTCACCCCCGTTTCGCACGGATGAGAACGATCGCCGGTTGAGCGATGCGCGGTCGCTGGAGGAACGGTTGACGATCTATCGCCAAATCGTGCGGAATGAGGTGAGACCACAGGCGCATCGACGCGTCTCGGGCGTCGATCAGCATCTGGCGGAGATTGTCGATCGTTGCCTGGCATCCGACCCGGCGAAGCGATTCCCAAACGCCCAGGCGGTGCTGGACCGGCTGATCGCGCGGGAACGGTTTCGCGCACGCAGGCCGCTCGTGTTGCTCGGGCTGGTCCTGCCGGCGCTGCTCTTGTTGGGAACAGCGCCGCTGGCGATCGAGGCAATGAATGACGCGATCCGCACGACGCAATCGAGTCTCACGCGGCGGGCACTCGAAAGCGACGTACTCACCGTCAACCTGCTGGCGGAAGGAATCAATCGCGATCTGGGAGATCGGCAGGCGGAGTTGGAGGCGATCGCCGCTGATGAAGAACTCCAGCGGGCGATCATCAACTTTGCATCTCAGCCGCGCGAGGAACGACAGCCCCTGTGGGACTTGTTGAATGACTTCAAGAAGCAGAACGACAAGCGATGGAAGGGACTCGGCCGGTCGCTCGATGACAGTTGGTTCCTGCTCGACGCGGGCGGCGTGCAGCGGTGGCGCAACGTCATCAGCATGTCGCTGGATGGAGGCTATGCGTATCGCGACTACTTCCACGGCGGCGGCTTTCACTACCCCGAGAACGAGGTGCCGGTCGGTGTCGCGCCGATCACAAAGCCGTACGTTTCGATTCCCTATCGTGGTACGACTCAGCAGCACGATTTGATCGCGCTCTCGGTCCCCATCTTCGCGCCGGATGATGAATCTCGCGTGATCGGCGTTCTGGCGAGATCGCTCTCGCTGAGCAGTCTGTTGCAGGACTACGAGCGCAGCCTGCGTTCACAGGGGAGCGATGGCGTCGGTCGTGAGTTTGCGATTCTCGATGGACGCTCTGTCGATGGACGGCAGCGGCCGTGGACGTTGCTCGCGCACGAATGGATGACGAAGAGCAACCTCGATTCGCTTGGCTCATCCGGGTTCGAGAAGCTCAGTCTGGTCGGCGTTGCCAAACAGGATCTGCTGCTGGACCTCGAACACCTTTTGCAAGAGTCCGCCCCAGGGGACTCCGCCGAGGAACGAACCACGCGGACTGAGCCGGATCGAACGCGGCATTACATCGATCCGATCGGCAAGCTCGACCCGGCGACCTACGGCGGCGAATGGCTTGCGGCGTTCAGTCGTGTGCGCGGCACCGATTGGGTCGCCGTCGTACAAGAACGAAAGAAGTCCGCGTTGCAGCCTGTGGAAGACCTGCAAGCGCGACTCTTCTCGTCCGCGCTGGGAGCCGTCCTCGTCATGCTCGGCCTCGTCGCGGGATCGTGGTGGCTGATCGTGGCCTTGTTGAATGAACGCGGTCCGCGCTGGCTCCGCTTCTGGCGGCGACAGTCTCCGTCGGGCAACACGACGACGTTGTCGTTGACCGCGAAGGGGACCGACAACGTAAAGGGAGGCGACAGTGCTTGAACTCATGATGCAGGGGGCCGAGCCGTCTCAGTCGCGGCGGCAGCTCTTGCGACCGGGCGAGAACCATGTCATCGGACGGGCGTCCGACGCGAGCCTCAGCATTCCGTGGGACAGCTTGCTCTCACGCCGCCATGTGCAGCTCGACGTGCAGCCCGGTCACGTGCAGCTCAAGCGTGTCGAGTCGGCTCGCAACCCGCTCTTCTTCGCGGGGGAATCGGTCGAGTCGTGTCGGGTGGAGATCGGGCAGCACTTTGTCGTGGGAGCGACCTCGTTCTATCTGTTGGAAGCGGAGGCGGACGGTTCCATCGTAGCCGCGCCCGTCGAAGAGTTCGCCTTCAAGCCGCAAGAGCTGCGCAAGATCCGATACCAAGATCCCGAGAACCGTATCGAGGTGCTGACGCATCTCCCCGAAGTCATCGCGGGAGCGGCGAATGATGGCGAGCTGTTTCATCGGCTGGTCAATTTGCTGCTCAAGGGGATCGTCCATGCGGAGGCGGTCGCGATCGTGACGGCGGGCGGGACCGAAGACATTCCCCTGCTGCATTGGGATCGACGGCGCGAGACTGCGGGACCGTTCCGCCCGTCGCGGCGGCTGGTCGTGGAGGCGCTCGAAAAGCGGCGGGCCAGCGTGCTGCACATCTGGGAGAAGAACTCCCCGAAGCAGCACGACCAAACGCTGATGCAAGAGTTCGACTGGGCCTACTGCACGCCGGTGCCGGGCCTCGCCACCGAGCCGACCGGACTGTACGTGGCCGGTCGGATGGGCAAGACCTTTGTGCCAGGGACGACGCTCTCGGACACGCTTCAGCTCGAAGCCGATGTGAAGTTCACGGAACTCGTGGCGGAGATCATCAGCGCGGTCGTTCGCGCGCGCCGCTTCGAACGCCAGAAGGCCGGACTGCGGCAGTTCTTCGCGCCGCCAGTCCTCGCCGCTCTGGGAGATGAACTCGACACGACGCTGCTCGAACCGAGTGAGTGTGATGTGACGGTGATGTTCTGCGATCTGCGTGGCTTCAGTCAGCGGGCCGAGTCGGCGGCGGGCGACTTGATCGGACTGCTCGAACGAGTCAGCCGGGCACTCGGAGTGATGACGCATCACATTTTGGAACATGGCGGCGTCACGGGCGACTTTCAGGGAGACGCGACGCTCGGGTTCTGGGGCTGGCCATTTCCGTCACCCGATGCGGCCGTTCATGCGTGTCGCGCGGCACTCGGCATTCGCGCCGCGTTCGCGAAAGCGGCCGCCACGAAGAACCATCCGCTGGCTGACTTCGCGATGGGGATCGGCATCGCACATGGTCGCGCGGTGGCAGGCAAGATCGGCACGGCCGAACAAGTGAAAGTCACCGTGTTCGGCCCGGTCGTCAATCTGGCGAGTCGCCTCGAAAGCATGACCAAGCAACTCCGAGTGCCGATCGTCGTCGATGAAGCGACCGCCAAGATCGTGCGGCCGCGACTCGCCTCCAGCGAAGGCCGCCTGCGCCGCTTGGGTCGCCTGCTGCCCTACGGGATGGAAACGCCCGCCGTCGTCAGTGAGTTACTTCCGCCCGAAACGGAACTCCCCGAACTGACTGACGCGCACGTCGCCGAGTACGAATTGGGAGTCGATCACTTCACCGAGGGACGCTGGGATCAAGCCTATCGCTGTCTGCACGGGATGCCCGCCAGCGACCGCGCCCAAGACTTTTTGATGCAGCACATCGTCCTGCACAACCGCACCGCCCCCGCCAATTGGGACGGCACGATCCGCCTGCCTAACAAATAGTCCGGCGAGCGATACCTCGCGCGGCACAAAGTGAGCGGTTTCTGAGCGGGTCGGCGTCAGCCCCCGGTTCTTCCAAAGCGGGCTTACGCCCAAGAGCCAAGGGCTGACGCCGTCCCGCTCAGATGCCTCATCACTGACCGCGCGAGGTCTCGCTGGTGCGGCCCGATTCGGCGATCAGGTGCGAGGCGATGAAGTCTTCGTCCAACGTGACGCCCAAGCCAGGGCCGTCCGGTGGCGTGATCCATCCGTCCACCGCTTGCACTCGCTCGTGAGTCAGTTGATGTCGAAGCGGCGAGTCGTCCACGCAGTCTTCAAACAGGAAGGCGTCGCGACAGGTGGACAGCCAGTGCAGACTGGCGGCAACAGTGACGGGACTGGTGTAGCAATGGTTGCAGAGTCGCGCGCCGATCTCCTGCACGCGCTGCTTGATGTAGTCGGCATCGGTGAAGCCATTGCGGGCGAGATCGACTTGATAGACATCGAGTGCCCGCGCCTCGATCAACGGACGCCACGCTTCGCGACCACACTCTTCCTCGCCGCCCGCGATCGGGATCGGCGAACGATCGCGAAGCCAGCGGTAGCCTTCCACGTCGTCGGGCCGCAGCGGCTCTTCGAGCCAGCCGAGTTGATACTGCTCGAACGAGTTGGCTCGTTGGAGTGCAGTGCGCGCATCCCAGACACAGCCCGCGTCGATCAGCAGCGTCCCGTCGCCGATCCCGTCGCGAGCCGATCGCACCAACTCGATGTCGAGCGATTCGCTCTGCCCCATCGGCTCCCAACCGAACTTGATCGCGCGGTATCCGGCCTCACGCCAGTGTTCCGCGATGGCCTTCGTTTCGGCTCCATCGCGTCCAAACAAAATCGACGCATACGCCTTGATCCGGTCGTGCTGTTTGCCGCCGAGTAAGCGATGGATCGGTTGGCCGTACAGTTTTCCCTTCAAATCCCACAGGGCCATGTCGATCGCGGCCATCGCCGTGATGGTGACGGAGGAACGGCCGAAGTACATCGTGCGACGATACATCTTTTGCCAGAGCCGCTCCGTCTCCAGTGGGTTCTCTCCCACAAGCAACTGCCGCAATCCGCAGGCAATGTTGTGGCTGAAGGGGGCGTCGATGATGGCTTTCACCACTTCGGGCTGCGAGTCGGCCTCACCAATTCCCTCCAGCCCCGTATCAGTGCGAATACGAACCAGCACGGCGTCTTGGCTGCTGGCGGTCTTTTGTTCGACGCTGGGAACTCGCAAGAGCTGACAAATGACTTCGGTGATTTTCATCGGTTCGGTTCTTTCTTCAGACCGCGGCGGGATATCGACGGGGAGTGGAAGAAATTAGTGTATGCCGTAGTGTTCGGCTACTGGCCAGCTCGTGACGTTGGAACTTGGAAAGGTTTGGTCACCTTGATGAATGCCGTCTCTCAGAATGCCGTGTCGTTGTCGGCGACGACGCGTTGGCGAGTCGTGTTCATGCTGATGGCGTACACGGCGCTGGCCCACTTCAATCGGGAGGGACTCGCGGTCGCGGGAGGCGAAGTCTTCATCAAGCGGCTCGGGATCACTGAAGTTCAGATGGGCTGGGTCTACACGTCGTTTCTGATCGTCTACACGATTGCCATGTTGCCGGGCGGCTGGCTGATTGACCGCATTGGTTCCGCGAAATCGCTGACGTTGCTCGGCCTGACGATGGGATCGTTCGTCGCGTTGACCGGAACGCTGGGCTGGGTCACGCTGACCCCCGTGAGTCTGTGGATCGGCCTGCTCATCCTTCGCGGCATGACCGGAGCCTGCAGCGCGCCGCTGCATCCGGGAGCCGCGCACGTCGCGTCCGACTTGATGTCCGAACGCCATCGCGCGACCGCGAATGGAATGCGCACTGCGGGAGCGTTGATCGGCATTGCGTTCAGCTATCCGATTTTCGGCGGACTGATGGATTCGCTCGGTTGGCCGTGGGCGTTCATTGTCAGCGGTACCACGCTGATCGGTTTCGGTTTGCTCTGGCAATGGAGCGTCACTTCGTCACTGCCGGTACCGGAACAGGCCGTCTCGGTGGAGTCGGCAAAGGCAGACTCGCGCTTCGCATGGTCGCTGCTGCGTCAGGGCAATCTCTGGCTGCTCACGCTGAGTTACGCGGCTTACGGCTACTTCCAATATCTGTTCTTTTATTGGATGGATTACTACTTCAATACCGTGCTGCACGTCCCCGCAGTCGAATCGCGGAAGGTCACGTTCACCATCTTTCTGGCAATGGGAGCGGGGATGGCGATCGGCGGTTTCTGTACGGACATCCTGTGCAAGCTGCTCGGCCCGATTCGCGGTCGGCGCGCCATCGTGATGACCGGCATGGGACTGGGAGCAGTCTTCGCATTGCTGGGCGTGAACATGACCGACCACTGGAGCGTTGCCACTTGCTTGGCGATCTCGATGGGCGCGTTAGGGATGTGCGAAGGAGTGTTCTGGACAACGGCGACCGACATCGGCGGCAAGGCACGCGGCTTTTCGGGTGCGTTCATGAACACCGGCGGTAACGTCGGCGGGTTCATCTCACCGGTTCTCACGCCGTTTATGGCTCAGACGATGGGTTGGCCGGGAGCGATCGCGGTGGCCTGCGCGATCAGTGGCTTGGGTGGCCTCGTTTGGTTCTTCATCACGCTGCCACCCGCCGCCCCGCTCACCAAAACGACAACCGCAGAAACACCTCATTGAAGGTATCCCTCACGCGTCACAAAGTGGTTTAACCGCGTGGGCAACGCAACCGAACAACTTAAAATTGGCGAACCACTAGTTAAAATTGGCGAACCACTACCCCTGATTCACGCCGGACGCTCGCCAAGAATCATCGGAGTGGAACGCTATCGAGAATGGCGAATCATCCCTCGCGCACCGAGTTCGATCTTGACCCATCTGAGGGGATGACTAAGCTCCGGCCCCGCTGGCGGGTGGATTGGGCTTCTCCATGAGGGCGAAGCGGCTCGCAGTGAATTCCAGGAGGGATGCCGATGAAACGCTGGTTCGCCAAACTGACCATCGGTCTGTATCTGAGCATGAGCTTTATCGGAATCGCCGCCCACGCGATGAACTTTGGAACGGCGTCACACCCGGCCATGTATTACTTCGTGTGGGACATGTTCTGCGGCTGGGCGGCTCACGAGATTCGCTATCACGTCGTGGCTGAGGGCGAAAGCGGCGCGTACTACGATGTCTCGCAAGGTCCGTGGAGCACGTTCAAGCCATACGGCGACCTGTCGCGTTCCCAGTACGACATCCTTGGGAACGGACTGCACAAGATCGCATTGCACTCACTCAAGAACACCGACCACGAACCGATTCTGCGCATCATCGTGGCGGAAGAGGTCTGGCCGAAGAAGTTCAATCTGCCCGAATCACTCTGGAACATGCGGTTCGACGAACCGAAGGACCCGAAAAGTTATTTTTGGGTCAGGACGACCATGGATGGCGACGGAACGATTCTCAGCCACCGCCCCAATTATCTGTCGTATCTCTACACGAAAACCGTCGCCAACAATCCGCGTTTGCAGGCCGACACACAGCGTGGCAAACCGTTCTTCGCCGTCAGCCCGATTCATCGCACGGCGGCCTCGGGTGGCGGCAACAGCACCTATATGGGAACCGAGACCGCATGGAGTTCGCCGAGTACGAACTGATCTCGCTTTCGGTGAGGATCGTGTGAATGGATCGCTCCCTGAAGTCCGGTGTCTGGATCGCGGCGACGTTGGTTATGTTTGCCGTCGTGTTTGTGGCACTGGTGGCACTGGTGGCACTGGTGTCGCTTTCCGGAAGCTCGGCAGGTGGCACGCGGTCTTCGGGGCGAACTGTCTTGGTCGTTTCCGACACGTTGTATTTGTGCAGCGAGTTTTGCAAAGAGAGTGCGACGATCACAGCCAACAACCGGAAGAGTGTCGTTCACCCCACGTCATTGATCGTGGATGGCCGGAAAGTGGGAGATCTCGACGAAGCGGCGCGCGCCGTGGAGGTGCGAGTGAAATTCGGCACGATCACTTTTTAGCCGATGGCAAGGACGTGCAGACGACTCTCAAGTAGTCGCGGCACGATGAGTCAGAGCTGAGCTTGAATTTGAGTTTGCAGCGACCGAACAGCGTTGCTAGGCACTCGGCATTTCGCAGAGACAATGAACACGTTCATGTTGAGACAGGGAGGCCCACTGTGAGACACCAGACAGAATCGTTCAGCACGCGAGTTCATCGGTTCTTCTTCGATGAAGAAGTTCCTTACGGATTGGCGTTGTGCCGCATTCTGCTGCCTCTCGTGCTGATGGGCATGATCTTTCCCCGCTGGTCGGCAGTGCGAGAAGTCTTCTCGACCGACGGCGCGACCGCGCCTCTGGCGGTGGGTTATGGCTACCTCGACTTGTTGCCCGAGTTCTCTGGTTCGATCGCGGTCGGACTGTATTCGGCGATGGTACTCGCATTTCTGTGCGTCTCAGTCGGCTGGTGTACGAGAGCTTCACTCATCATTGCGAACGTCCTGTTCACGTACTTCTGCATGTTGGACTGCATCAGCACGATGACGAAGTACACCGTCATCGCGACCCACATGCTGTTCCTGCTCACGCTGTCCGAATGCGGAAGCCTGTGGTCGGTCGATGCGTGGCTGGCCGGACGAAAACGATCGCACTGGCCGGGTGAACCGTCGCTCGTGCGAAGCCGCTTTCCAGCATGGCCGCGCCGCCTGATGCAGTTGCACATTGGCAGCGTCTACTTCGGCGCGGCAATCACCAAGATGCACACGCCAACGTTCTTCACCGGTGACCAGTTGCAGTATTGGATGCAGACGCATCTCAACTTCCAGCACCCACTGGGAGAACTGCTCAGCCTGTACCCGATCCTGTTGGTCGCGATGGCCTATGTGGCAATCGTCTGGGAAGTGGTGTTCATTTTCCTCGCGTGGAAGAGCATGTGGCGGATGTTTGTGCTGCCGATGGGAGTCCTGTTTCACGTCATGACGATGCTGACGCTCGGTCTGCTGATGTTCCCGATGGTCTGCTTCATGGCGTACTTCGCGTTCATCGACGAGGACGATGTGCAGACCTGTTCGGCGTGGTGTCGCCGTCAATTGCGGGCCTTCTCGTGGACGAAACCGTTGGTTCAGCGAATCACCACCGCTCGTGACTGGCTCGGCGATCCGGTCGGTTGGCGAACGTCGTCTCGCGCCGCGTTTGTCTTCGCGTTGGCGATGTTTTCCGTAGCAAACATCGAACTGGAACATTGGCGAGATCCGTTCGGGCTGCGTCGTCCGGAAGGACCTCACTCGCTGACGTTGGCGGATCCCGTGCTCGTAGACAAAATTCTTACCCCGACGGAGCCGTGGCGAGAATCGGACATGTTTTTCGCGGTTGATACGGGAACGATCCTCGTTGGCGATCAACTCGCAGATCGACGGCGCGAGTTCCGCCATGGGGAAACCATGATCGCCCAGTGCAATCTCATTCCGCCTCATGACGACCTCTATATCGGTTGCCAGATTCATGACTCGGAGAATCGGATCGTGAACAGGTTGGAAACAGTCGCGACGCGCGAAATGTTCCGCTCCAACTTCACCTATCCAATCTCCGACACCATGACGCCGGGTGATTACACGCTGGTCATCACCACAGGGGGACGGCCAGTGATGCAGAAGTTCATCACGGTCTTGGCGCGTCATGGCGGAGTGTCGGTGAACTGAGAGCGAGTCGTGCATCCCCCACGGATGTCTGTTCATAATCGCGCGTCTGTTTGCGCCTCACGCGGCCGGAATTGACACCAACCCGAAGCGTGAGCGAGGACTGCGACACCACTCCTCGTTGACACTTCGGATTAGTGTGCCGCAGTGATCAATGTGTCACTGTGGGCCGCGCGAGTCCTACACGCCGTGCTAGGAAACACTCCCATGTGGTTCACCGAAAATGCTTGGCCACCGATGTTCTTGGCGGGACTGTGCGGGCTGATTCTTTTGGCCGTGTGGAATTCAAATCGTCGCGGTCGGTATCTCGTCGCGGCTGCGGTCTGCTGGACCGCGTGTGTCGGGTTCTACTTCCTCGAACGGGCCATCGTGACGGAGGGGGAAAAACTCCAGCAGATCGTCGTCTCGCTGTGCGATGACTTCCGCCACAAGCGACAAACGACACTCGGCTACATCTCGGATGCCGCGCCGCAATTGAAGCTGATGATGATGGGAGCGATGGCGATCGTTGAGATCACCGATGGCCCACGGCTGACCGACTTTCAAACATCGATCACGAATCAAAACTCGCGCGGTCGCATTCACTTTCGAGCCAACGCGACGCTCAGCGTCACAGGCCACGGCAGCGTTGGACATCACCCGGCTCGACTCGTGTTGACCTTCCAGCGGGAAAAAGACCAGTGGAAAATCATCGAGATCGAACGCCTCAATCCACTGACCGGCGAGAGAATGGAATTGCTCGCCCAGCAGCCGGGCTGAACCAAAGAACGAGACCGTAAAGCGACCGGCAAAAAGCGACCGGCAAGACTTGTCTGCCCCACACCAACCCGAAGTGTGAACGAGGGCGAAGTCGAACGACGTCCTCGTTCACACTTCGGGCTGGTGTATTCGGGTAAATCATTTCTTGCCGGTCGCCTAATAAGCCGTCCATCCCACGGTAAGCAGTTTCCTGCCGGTCGCCTTACTTCCCAAGCGTAATCTCTTTCAATGTCATCGACCTCGCGCTGACTCCGTTCGTGGACGACACTGTTTGCGAGAGGGTTGCTGGCAGGTTGAATTGGCCGAGTTGTTGCCAAGTTTGGCGGACGGTCTCGACTCGCGTGATGGCCCCCGTGGCGGCGTCTCGGTATTGGACTTGGTAGGCGCGGGGAAGGACTTTCCCGTCCGCATTGCGTTCGCTGGCGAGCATCTGCAGCGACATGTTTTCTTGCCCGAGGCTGCGATTCACGACGGTGATCTCGTCGTCGCGGATGCGGTAGGTCGCAGCGAAGCGACCGCCGTGGAAGGTGAGCAGGCGACCAAGCGGATGCTGGTCGTCGGTGTCCGAAAAACTGAGAACTGGCTTCGAGCGGGTGTCGGACGAGGGGACTCGGTGGATGACCATTGAATGAAGTTGATCGCGCAGCCAGTCGCGAGCCGCTACGTCGGTGAGACCCGGTTCGTCAAACGTCACCTCGCCGTCAGCCTTCACCGTGACTGGACCGTCGTTCCGTCGGCCGTCGATATAGACCGAGGCATTCGCGGCGAAGCCTTTGAAGTCGGGCCATGCCGCGCGGGCCGCGATGGCTCGTTCAAACATCTCGACCGCAGCCGCATCGACTCGCGCCCCATCGAGCGGCCAGTCAAAGGCGAGAGTCGCGAACTCACGAATCTCGTCGTAAGCGTCATCAACTTGCTTGCCCGCTTGCGGAACAACGTGCTTCACGTAGACGGCGAATTGACCGGAAGCGGGCAGCTTCCATGTGGCGCGGCCCTGTGCGTCGGCCTTCAGTTCGACATTGGTCAGATCAGAGTCAATCGTCGTCAACACGACGTTCGGCAGCGGCTGACCTTCGCGCAAAACGGTCATCGTGATCGAGTCACTCGTAAACGTTGGCATGATCTCCAGCGAAACGGCCTCGTGCCGAGTCAGCTTCGCGATCTCATCCGGCCTCCCCGACACGGCCTTCGGGTAGTAGCGGAGCAAAAACGGCTTCTCGCGTTTCAGCACGCCGTACTCGCATCGCCCGATCACTGCCACGGACGAACCCGACGCCAGCGGAGCACGTAGCCGATCGGGCCCGTTCGTCACGGTCATCGATACAAACTTGCCCGGCACATCCGACCGCCACAGCTCCGTCCCCGCGATCTTGCCGACAAACTTCGGATCCCCCGCCGTCGCCCGCTCGCTGAAGAAGACTTCGACCCCTCGCCCCGCTTCGGCATGCGGCCCGATCTGAATGAAGATGAAGTGAGCGTGAGCCGGTGCAATGCACAAACCAATCCACTGAATGACGCAGAGCAATCCCAACTGTAGGCGATTCATGACAGGCTCCTAGCTCACGGCAAAATAGAACGTCGATCAACGTCCTCTGTTGCCAACGAAGGTGAGCAGGACGCTGCGATCGGGAATTCGAAGTCTCACGCCAACTTCCAGCCGGCGCGGTACTCGCGCTTGATGTACTGGTCGGCTTCAGGGGCGTTGGGGCAGCGGAGTTGGGCGGCGTCCCAAGTGATCTTCTTGCCGACGCGATAGGCGACATTGCCGAGGTGGTTGGCTTCTGTAAGCAGGCCCGAGTACTCGAAGTTGCAGCTTGTCACGCGATCCGTCTTGCAGGCTTTCACCCATTCCTGCTGCTGACCGGGAGAGTCGGGGATGAACGGATCGGGACGTTGGAAGCCGGATGATTGGCCGTCGAACATCAGCAGGTGGCGACCGTAGTCGGCGAGCAGCATTCCCTTGTCGCCCATGAAGAGCGTGCCGCTGTCCCAGCGCGGGATGGCTCCGTCGAGCCATTGTTTTGGCTTGTTTGCTCCTTGGTACCACGTCAGCGTGACGGCAGGCATGTCTCCGCGCGGGCCGTATTCGTACTGAGCCTGCATTGATGCCGGAGCGAGATCGGGATGCGGGGGCGGGCCGCTCGCTTCGATCGTCAGGGGCGATTGCAGCTTGAGTGCCCAGAACGGCAGGTCGTTCATGTGGCTGCCGAGATCCGACATCGTGCCGCTGCCCCACTCCCACCAGCGATACCACTTCGGGCCGGGGAAGTAGGCGTTGTTGAACTCGCGGAATGGAGCGGGGCCGAGCCACAAGTCCCAGTCCACACCCGCCGGAATGGGATCGGATGTCTTCGGCCGTTCCTGTGTCGAGACAATGTCGCCGTTCTTCTTGGCGTCTTCGGGCGATTGGAAGCCCCACGCGCGCGAGGTCCAGACGTGAGCCTCTTTCACATTGCCGATGATGCCGCTCTGCACGAGTTCGACCACGCGGTGATAGTTCGACGTCGCGTGAATCTGGATTCCCATCTGAGTCGCCACTTTGGCTTTGGCCGCCGCCTCGCGAATGACGCGCGCCTCCCAGACGCTGTGCGTCAGCGGCTTCTCGCAATAAACGTGCTTGCCGAGTTGCAGCGCGGCGAGCGTCGCGAAGGCGTGCGTGTGTTCGCACGTGCTGACGACGACGGCGTCGAACTCGTTTGGATTGTCGAAGACCTTGCGGAAGTCCACGACTTTGCGTGCCTTCGGATGCCCGGCCGCCGCCTTGTTGAGATTGTTCTCGTTCACATCGCACAGCGTGACGATGTTCTCGGTACCGGCGACCGCTTGGAGATTGCCTCCCCCTCGCCCCCCCGAACCGATGACAGCGATGTTCAGTTTCTCGGTGAGACCCCGCGCGCGGAGAATGGCCGGTGCGGCGAACGTCATCGCAGCGGACGCGGCCGACGTTTGTATGAAGCGTCGCCGCGTGAGCGACAAGGAATGGCAAGTCCTTGAATCAGGCGATACGCGAGGCGGGCGACTCATGGATGCTGTCCTTGCTGGAGACTTCGTAGCGCGACACGAAACGTCAGCGGCCCCTCTTTCGAGGCGGGCCGCGCACGACACGGAGAGACTACCCAAGCCACATCGCTCTGACTACGAAGCCAAGTTACGGCGGTCATCCCGCTTTCCTTGCCGAATCAACGATTTCCTCGCCACCTTGGTATGCAGCGCAGGCCATCGCTATACTCCCGCCCGACCTAGGATGCCGAATTTCGGGGACCGGGCTTTGTCAGTATCTGAAGAGACAGCGTTACATGCCCAAAGAAGAGGCCATTGAAGTCGAGGGGGACGTGGTCGAAGCCCTTGCCAACACACAATTCCGCGTGAAGTTGAAGAACGGCCACACGGTGATGGCACACGTCGCTGGAAAGATGCGCAAGCACTTCATCCGGATCGTGCCGGGAGATCATGTGCTGGTTGAGGTGTCGCCCTACGACCTCAATCGCGGTCGTATCGTGTTCCGCGAACGCTGAGTTGTGTCCGCCCACACCAACTCGCAGCGTGAGCAAGGCGGTGTCTCTTGATCGCTCACCCAACCCGTCCTCACCTTCACCTGTCCTCGCTTACGCTTCGGGTTAGTGACTTCAGGCGAGCCGTTGTTTCGCGGACTCGCCCCCGGCACGAAGCCGTTCACAGACACACGGCTCTTGCCGTCCACTCGCTCTCGTCCACTTCGCCGTGACTCTTTGGTGCCCCGTACATGTCGAGTGCTCCTTCCAGTGATGCTTCGTCATCGGCCCCGCTTCCGTTTGTGAAGCTCTTCACGGATGGTGCCTGTCGCGGCAATCCCGGACCCGGCGGCTGGGGCTGCATTCTGCGGCATCCCGCGTCGGGGTCTGAAAAGGAAATCTCCGGCGGCGTGACACTGACGACCAACAACCAGATGGAGCTTCAAGCGGTCATCTCGGGATTGGAGGCGTTGAAGTCGCCTTCCGAGGTCGAGGTCGTGACTGACAGCAAGTACGTCGCTCAGGGATGCGAGGAATGGATGGCCGGTTGGAAGCGGAACGGCTGGCGGCGGAAAGAGGGCGGGGCGTGGAAGCCCGTCAAAAACGTCGAGTACTGGCAGAAGCTCGATGAGTTGCTGGTCAAGCATCGAGTTCGGTTCACGCACGTTCGCGGACACATGGGCCATCCCGAGAACGAACGCTGCGATGTGCTGGCCGTCGCGGCAGCTCTCGCTGTGTCGTAACCTCGGTTAAGACCAACCCGAAGCGTGAGCAAGGACGAACTCTCACGTGCATCAGGGAACAGGCGTTCCGCGCCAAATAGTTCTTCAGATTGAAAGGCATTCAGATTATGTCGTCTCTCCCCATCATCGGTTCCTTCGAGCCAAACACGTCCTCATCGCTGGCCGCTCCCGTTGCGGAGGGCTTCTGCAAGGGGACGTATGCGTTCGTCACACTCGGCTGTCCGAAGAACCTCGTCGATAGCGAGAAGATGCTGGGAACGCTGGCTCTCGACGGCTACGCCCTCGTCTCTGAGGCGGACGGCGCGGACTTCGTGATCGTCAACACCTGCGGCTTCATCGAGAGTTCACGCGACGAATCAAAGGCCGTCATTCGCGAGATGCTCGATCTCAAGCGAGCGGGCAAGACGAAGGGCGTGATCGTGGCGGGATGCCTCCCGCAGCGACTCGGCCCGGCGTTGCTGGAGGAGATTCCCGAGATCGACCACATCGTCGGCGTTTTCGGGCGTGATGAGATCAACCGCGTGGCCGATCACTTGCTCGGTGGCCAGCGCGAACAGCGGCATTTGTTCCGACCTGCTCCAATCAAGGCCCTCGACGACCGTGCCCGGTTGAGAATGACGCCCGATCACTTTGCGTACCTCAAGATCAGCGAAGGCTGCGACCGAACCTGCACGTTCTGTTCGATCCCCATGATGCGCGGCAAGCACATCACCAAGCCGATCGAGATGGTCATTGCCGAAGCGCAAGAACTCGCCAAAGACGGCGTGCGCGAACTGAACCTCGTCGCACAAGACACGACGTATTACGGCCTCGATCTGTACGGCAAGGTCCGCCTCGTCGAGCTGCTCAAGGAACTGGAGCAGGTCGAGGGACTCGACTGGATTCGGCTGATGTACCTCTACCCCGTGAACTTCACGGACGAGCTGATCGACACGATCGCTGGCTCCAACAAGATCATTCCGTATCTCGACATGCCACTCCAGCACATCAACGACACGATGCTCCGCCGCATGCAACGCCGCGTGAACCGGTCTCAAACAGAAGACCTCGTTCGCAAGTTGCGAGACCGAATCGACAACCTCGTCATGCGGACGACGTTCGTCGTTGGCTTCCCCGGTGAGACCGACGAGCAGTTTGAGGAACTCAAGCAGTTCGTCGAAGAAGCGCAGTTCGAGCGGATGGGCGTCTTCCCGTACTCACTCGAACCCGACACGCCAGCCGCAAAGTTGGAAGGGCATCTGCCCGAGGAAGTGAAGCTCGCCCGCCGCGACGAACTGATGGCGCTGCAACAACAGATCGCCTTCGAGTACGGCGACTCGCTCGTCGGCAACGAGATCGACGTGCTGATCGACGAGCAAGTCGAAGAGGGCGTCTGGCGCGGACGCGGCTACATGGACGCCCCCGAAATCGACGGCGAAGTGATCGTCAACGGCCAAGACCTCCAACCGGGCATGTTCGTCCCCGTCGAGATCGTCGAACGCAACGACTACGATTTGGTGGGAGTTGCCGTGGAAGAGGGCGACGATGAGTGACGCTTCCGAACGCTCCCTGAACCTGCCCAACGCGATCACGTTTTCGCGGTTCGTGTTGTCGTTGGTGTTGTTCGCGCTGATGCAAGCGGGGGGCTATTGGCTGACGGCGGCGGGGTTGTTTGTCTTCGCCGTGCTGACCGATGTGCTCGATGGTTGGATCGCCCGGCGCTACAAGCTCATCACGCAACTCGGTCGGATCATGGACCCGTTCGTGGATAAGTTCATCACGAGCGGGACGTTCCTGTTCCTATTGCCCGTCACGCAGCAGTCGGGAGTCACGCCGTGGATGGTCGTTATCGTGTTGGGGCGTGAGATGCTCGTGACGAGTCTGCGCGGGTTCCTCGAACAACGGGGAGCCGACTTCTCTGCGTCATTCAGCGGGAAGCTCAAGATGTTCTTGCAATGCGTCGCGGCCACGGCCGCGATCCTTTCGATGCACCCGCCGATTGCGGAATGGTCGGTCGGTGGAATGGAGTTCACCGCCGTGCGCGATGTGCTGCTCTGGTCGATGGTCGCCGTCACGGTTTGGAGCGGCTGGGACTATGTCCAGCGAGCCATCGTGTTGTTGCGAGGAGTCGAAACGAAGTGACCACCCACTCAAGCCGCTCCTTGCCGCTGACTCAGGGTGATGCGGCTTCGACTCACGACTCGGCGTGCAACAACGAATCGCCGCGAGCCGAGACGTGCCTCCCTGCGTGTCCCGTTTGCGGTGGCGCGTTGATTGAGATTCGCCACAAACTGACCTGCAGCCGCTGCCACACCATCTGTGAAACCTGCTGTGAAGGCGGGCGAGGCTGATTGGCCCCCCGGAATCACGAGACCCTCATGGAATTGCGTCACTTCGCTGAACGAGTCCTGTTGTCACCGTCGCTCGATGAGAAGCTCGAACCGGTTCGTGTCCCGTTCACCGACGAACAGCCCGGTGCGGCGTTGCGACTCGCCGAACCTGTTCGTTCGTCGGACCTCGTCTTTGCGGCGCGAAGAGCCGCCCCCGCGATGCCTCACCCCGACACGTTTGTCGATCCGGCAAAGCGGGCGATCGCGCATCACATCATGGCCAACCACGAGTTGCAGGCACTCGAGGTTATGGCGTGGATGCTGCTCGCGTTCCCCGAGGCTCCGCGCGACTTCCGACTCGGCATGGCAAGGATCATGCAGGACGAGCAGCGTCACACGCGGATGCACGTCGAACGAGCGGCCTCGCTGGGACTGCGGTTCGGCGATCTGCCGGTGAACGCCTACATCTGGAAGAAGTCGCAAGAGTTCGAGTCCGTCATGGACTATCTCGCCGGACTGCCGCTCACGTTCGAAGGCCGCAACCTCGACCACACGCTTGAATTCGATGAGTATTTCACGGCAGTTCACGACCCGAAGAGCGCGGCGATGATGCAGGCCATCCATCGCGATGAGATCGAACACGTCGCATTCGGCATGGAATGGCTGCGAAAACTGAAGCCGCCCGAACTGTCCGACTGGGACGCCTATGTGAAGCATCTCCACTTCCCACTGCGCCCCGACAAGTCCGTCGGCGATGTCTTCCACGAGGGACCACGGCTGGCAGCGGGGATGACGGAAGAATTCGTTGCGCGACTGCGCGGCGGATAGTCGAGAAGTCCGGCGATACCTGCCACGGTCGTCGAGGAGACATTCTTAGTGAGCCGGGACTCGAACTTGAGAGCCTGACTTCGGCCTTCGATTACGAGGCCCCTGCCAGTTGGATACGGCTGAGTTTCGCGTACTCGCCGTCGAGTTGCATCAGTTCGGCGTGGCTACCCGACTCGACGATGCGGCCTTGGTGCAGGACGTAGAGGCGGTCGGTTCGCTGGAGGGCGCTGATGCGGTTCGAGACGAGGATCGTGGTACGACCTCGTCCGGCGGTCGAGATCGCCTGTTGAATCTCATGCTCGGTTTCGGGATCGACGGCGGCAGTCGCGTCGTCGAGTAACAGGATCGGCGGATCGAGTAACAGCGCGCGTGCAATCGCCAGACGTTGGCGTTGGCCGCCCGACAAGTTCGAGCCGTGTTCGCCGATCATGCTGTCGTAGCCGGTCGGCAATTCCGTGACGAACTCATGCGCGGCCGCGAGCTTCGCGGCGTCCTCGATTCGCTCCAACTCGGCACCGGGCTGACCGAAGGCGATGTTCGCGGCGACTGTGTTGCTGAACAAAAAGCTCTCTTGAAAGACGATGCCGAGGTTGCGACGCAGGTCGTGGAGATCGAGCTGCCGCACGTCGATGCCGTCCACGAGGACTCGCCCCGCAGTCGCGTCGTAGAACCGAGCGATCAAGTTGAGCAGCGCGGTCTTGCCCGCTCCGGTCTCACCCACGATCCCGATCGACTCACCCGGCGCGATCTCCAACGAGATGTCTTGTAGAACCGGCTGGCCCGGCACGAACGCGAACGAGACGTTCTCGAACGTCACCGCGCCGCGCGCCTGCGGGAGTCGTGTCGCGTTCGGAGGACTCTCAATTTCGATGTCGGCATCGAGCACCGCGAAGACACGCTCGGCACCGGTCAGGCTGCTCTGAATGCTGCTGGCGATGTTGATGATCTGACCGACTTGATTGGCGAACTCGTGTATGAGATTGGCGAACACGAACAAGCCCGCGCCGAGTGGCAGTTCACCGCGAATGACCAGAACACCGCCGTAGCCGATCACGATCATCTGGTTGATCTGCGTCAGAAAGCCCATCGTCGGCTGATAAAGACTGAGCTTCCAGAAGATGTCGTACTTCTGGTCTTTCACGGCGAGATTCGCCGCACGGAACCGCGCGATCTCATCGGCCTCCCGAGCGAAGCCCTTCACGACTTGAATCCCCTGCACGTTCTCGGACAGCCGCAGGATGAGCTTGTCGCCGAGTTCACTGCTGCGCCGGTAGAGCGGACGAACGGACTTGGAAAACCAGACGGCACCCACACAGAGCAGCGGTGATGCGAAGACGCACGCGAACGCCAGCGTCGCGTGGACCGACAGCATGTATGCGAGATAAACCGCCAGCGACAAGCTGACGGTGAGTACCTTCAGGATCACGCCATCGACGAATCCGCGTACCGCCTGCACGTCGCCCGCCACGCGGTTGATGAGCGAACTGCTGTCGTGAGCGTCGAAGAAGCGGAAGCTCAGCCGCTGAAGTTTGTCGTAAACGTCGGTACGCAGTTGAATCACGATCCGTTGACTGAGCGCCGCTCCCGCGACTGCCGTGATGAACTTGAACGCCGCCTGCACGATGGCCACGGCCAGTACCAGTCCGGCGATGAACACGATCCGCGTCATCACGCTCCACGCGACTGGCGGTTGCCAGCCGAGTGGCCAGCGTGGCGCGGGGCTGCCGGGTTGCAGCGACTCACGCAGCGCATCGATCCCGAGTCCGGCGAGACTCAACCCCGACAGGTTCAGCGCGACGAGCGTGAAGTTGAGTGTCACCACCAGCAAGCATCGGCCACGATAGCGCCAGCCCAAGCCCAACATGCGACGAACGAGCAGCCAACTCGACACGGGAGGAGCGGCATCCGTGAGCGAAGCAGCGGGCGGAGTCGGTACGGGTTTGGGAGCTGACACTGAGGGGAACACTTCGGCGGGAACGAGGCAATCAAAGCGAGCGAGTCGGAGGATGAACGGCCACGCAGAAGCGGTCAAGCAACGGAGTGAAGTCGCAGCAGCAGCCCCCGATTGCATCTCGCCGGAGGGAACGATACATGCGATGCGTTTCTTGTCTTCATCCGCGCCCCGGCGTGGATGAAGACGGGCAGAATCCAATTGGAGTGTCACTGTGGGGCAGTCAACGGTTCAAGAAAATGTGTTTCATCAATACTGGCGCTTTCGCGTTTGATCCCCCCTCAGTTCATCGGAGAAACCATTCGTGGCGGAGACGTTTGATGTCGTGGTTCTTGGTGTCGGTGGGATCGGTTCGGCCGCGTGCTTGCATCTCGCACGCGGTGGGGCGCGCGTGTTGGGACTCGAACAATTCTCGCTCGTCCATGATCGAGGCAGTTCGCACGGCGAATCGCGGATCATCCGACAAGCGTACTTCGAGCATCCCGATTACGTGCCGCTCTTGCTCCGCACCTACGACCACTGGCGCGACCTGGAGCGGGCGACGAACCAGACGCTGTTCCACCAGACCGGCCTGATTTTATCGGGGCGAGGTGACAGCGAGACGATCGTCGGAGCGAGGCTTTCGGCAACGTTGCACGGTCTAACGTTGGAGTCGCTCAGTCCGGAGGCGGCTCACGCACGCTGGCCCGCGTTCCGCTTTCCACTCGATCACACGGTCGAGTTTGAACCGGCCGCCGGGACGTTGCGGGTTGAAGCGTGCGTGCAGGCTCACGTCGATGAGGCTCGCCGACACGGGGCCGATCTGCGCGACCATGAGACCGTGCGCGACTGGAACTCGAACGGAAACACAGTCGTCGTCCGAACGGACTCGAACGAGTACCACGCGAAGTCATTGGTCATCACGGCGGGCGCATGGGCTAGCCGCTGCGTGGCCGATCTCGGTGTGCCGCTAAACGTGCTGCGAAAGTTCGTTGCATGGTTCCCGATTCGCAGCGGTGAGTACCGGGTCTCGCAGGGAACTCCCACGTACTTCTTCGAGCAACCGCACGGCACGTTCTACGGCTTCCCGAGTCTCGACGGTCAGACGATCAAAGTGGCCGAACATTCCGGCGGACAAGTCGTGAGCGATCCGGCGACCGTTGATCGCACGCGGCATGACTCTGACACCGAGCGACTGAATGAATTCGTGGCCGCACACCTGACCGGGATCGAACCCGTTCCCGTGCGGCACTCGGTCTGTTTGTACACGGTCTCCCCCGATCAACACTTCGTCGTTGATCTCCATCCGCGCTGGCCCAACGTCGCCGTGGCGTGCGGCTTCTCAGGTCACGGCTTCAAGTTCGCCCCGGTGATGGGTGAGGTGCTGGCCGACTTGATCAAGCACGGTCGAACATCACTGCCAATCAGGTTTCTTGGGTTAAGCCGTTTCACTCCGGGATAGCAGTCACGCGGCTAAGAGGAACCGCGTGCTACTCGATCCGATCTTCTTGTCGTCCAGCTCGCATTTCGTAGCTCAGGCGGCTCGCCCGAGACGCGTCGTCCATGTTGACGCATCTCAGGCGAGCCGCCTGAGCTACGGGTCGAAGTCAGTCACCCGCGCCGCCCGTTGAGACTTATCATCCGCCCGCCTATTCTCTTGCCGCATTCTTCCACGTCATCACTGACGTAACCGACAGAAGCTAAAATACAGGTGGCGTAAGCCCGCGGATGCTTACCTACTGCCTCAAGAGTCCGAGGGCTTACGCCGCCCGGCTCACCACTTTCTGTAGAAAACGTCTTCACTGAGACTCGTCATGGAACCGAACTCATCTCACACCGACGCAGCCGAGATCACGCACGTGGATCGTGCGTCACTGACCGCCCTCATCTTGAAGTTACTCCAACGCAAAGGGATGTTTGCTGCGGAGGCCGAGATCGTGGCAGCGCGATTGATCGAGGCCGATTTGTGCGGGATGTCGGCCGAGGGTATCGGTTCGTTGCCGCAGTTTCTCGACGCGATGGATCTCGGTGACATCGACCCGCGTGCGCGGATCATCACGTTGCGTGACACTCCGGCAGCGGCACTGCTCGACGGCAGCACGGGGATGGGCCACGTCGCGACGACCCGTGCGATGCTGCTCGCGATTGAGAAGGCCCGCGCGGTCGGGACGGGAACCGTGGTCATCAAGAACAGCCGACTGTGCGGCGACGTGGGAGTGATCGCGCGACTGGCGGCCGATGTAGGACTGATCGGCTTCGTCACGAACAGCTTTGCCGAGTCTGTGACCAATGACGCGGGAGACCATGCGCTGGCGTGGGGACTGCCGACGCCCGATGGCTCGGCGTCGTTGGTCGTTCGCGAACGGAGCCTCAAGTTTGGCGACGCCCCTGCGTTGGCAATCGGATTCTTGGCGGCGGGTCTCGCGGGAGCCGAACCGATGTCGCGCAAACGCAAGGCGAACCGCGTGACCAACACGGTCGAACACCTTGTTCAGGCGATGGATCCCGATCAGTTCGGCTCGCGCGAAACACTGTTGGCGAAATGGGGACCGACTCTCGCCGCGCGGCAGCTCAGTTCAGATGTCGTCTCGAACGATGCGGAGGCATCTCACGCAGTGCCGCTGCAAGCTGGCGATGTTCAGGTGTTGTTGGAGTTTGCCGCAAAGTTCAACGTGGAGTTGGTTATGAGACCTCACGCAGCACAAAGTGAGAGCTTTCCGAGCGGGGCGGCGTCAGCCCCCCCCGGTTCTTCCAAAGCGGGCTGACGCCCAAGAATCGGGGGGCTGACGCCGCCCCGCTCAGAGGTCTCATCACTCACCGCGCCAGGTATGGTTCTTAGTTCTTGCATTTTCTCCCTCGGAGTTCTCGTGGTTCGCATTTTCTTGCCGTTGTCGTTGCTCAGCACGGTCACGTTGGTCGTGGCGCTGGTGTTGGGTCTGGCGATTGATGATCCGAAGGTTCTCGACAAGACTGTTCAAGCGGGAGTGCAGTACCACTTTCTCGCGGCACTGGCGGCACTCGTCTTCTCGACGCTGGTCCATGCGATCGTCTTGACCTACTTCATGGGGACCGGCCGCTGGATTGAAGAGACTTCCACCGCGTATCGGCTCGGTCCAGAGTTGTATGCGCGGAGCAAGTCCCTCAAGTACCAGACGATCCCAGCGATGGTCGGTTGCTTCGCGCTGCTGATCGTCACAGGGGCATTGGGAGCCGCCGCCGATCCCGCTGCCCCGATGCACTGGCGCGGCGGCTTCGGCCTCTCGGCTGCGACGATCCATCTGACCGCCGCACTGGTGACGGTCGTCGCCAACCTCGCCGTGAACTACTTGGAGTTCCGGGCACTCGAACGCAACGGTGAGATCATCGACGAGGTTCTGACTCGGGTGAAACGAATCCGACTGGAAAAGGGCCTCGCGGTGTAGAGGCAACCGGCACGAGATCGCCCGGCAGCACCCACCCGAAGCGTGAGCGAGGAGTTCGATCCGCTATTCCTCGCTCACGCTTCGGGTGGGTGTGCCCGCCCCAGATCCAATCCACGTTCGCAGCGATGACTCACCCCCGGATCACCATGAACAGCACCACCTTCGCCGCTGACTTTTCTCACGCTCACGCTGTCATCGAGCAGGGGATCGAGCGCGGGTTACACACCGGCTGCCAGGTTTATGTCTCACTGAACGGCCGAGTGTTGGCGGACGCCGCCGTAGGGGAATCGCAGCGCGGCGTGGCGATGACAATCGACACGATCAACCTGTGGCTGTCGGCCGGGAAGCCGCTCACGGCGGTGGCATTGTTGCAGCAGTGGGAGCGTGGCGAACTCACGCTGGATGATCGCGTCGCTCGGTTCATTCCTGAGTTCTCTGCGGGCGGCAAGGGGCCGATCACGCTGCGACACTTGCTGATTCACACGGGCGGCTTTCGCATTGTCGAGACCGGTTGGCCCGAGGTGTCGTGGGACGAAACGATGGCCCGCATCTGCGCTGCGCCGCTGGAAGAGAACTGGGTGATCGGTCGTTCGGCGGGCTACCACACGTCATCGAGCTGGTTCATTCTCGGCGAGGTGCTGCAGCGAATCAGCGGTCGCGCTTATGCCGATCTCATCCGCGACAAACTGCTGTTACCGCTCGGCATGAACGATACTTGGGGGGCGATTCCCGTCGAACAACACGTCGCGTACGGCGAACGAATTGGCCGGATGTTCGCGCGGGAACAAGGTGAGCTGCGGATGCTCGACTGGCACGAGGCGACTCGTTGTGCAGCGGCCTCACCCGGCAGCAACACCCGCGGGCCGATCCGAGAACTGGGCCGCTTCTACGAGATGCTGTTGCGCGACGGCGAGGCTTCCGCCGGGCGCGTGTTGTCGCCGCAGAGTGTGGCGGCACTGACGGCGCGACATCGCGTGGGTGACTTCGATCAAACGCTGGGGCATGTGATCGACTTTGGCCTCGGCGTGATCGTGGACTCCAATCGCTACGGTCTCGACACAGTGCCGTATGGTTACGGTCGCCGTTGCTCACCGAGGACGTTCGGCCATGGCGGTGCTCAGTCGTCACAAGGTTGGTGCGATCCCGAGGCGGGGCTGGTCGTCGCGTACTACTTCAACGGGCGAGCGGGTGAAGGTCAGCACCAGCGCCGGGCCAAGGCTTTTAACGACGCGATTTGGTCCGACATTGGATTGGCTGAGACGCCGCAGTTGTAGGACGGGCACTCTTGCCCGTCTTGGCTTAGGGTTGGACGACCGCGCTGTTTCGCTTCGTCTTGCGTGGCTTGGGGATCTCAACGGCCTGCGACTTGAGTAGGTCGTCGAGTTCCTCTTTCGCCACGACCCAGCCTCGGCATCCTGAGCTGCCGCACAGGCACTTGATCGCCCCCGAGGCGGCCCATTGGTAGTCGATCGTCAGCTCCTCCCCCTTGGAAATGTCGAGCAAGGCTTCAACATGAACTTCAGGAGGCGCGGGAGTTCCGTCTTCGTACTCGGCATCAACCGTATGGAGATGGCTATTCGGGACACAGCAGTGGTTGAGGTAGCGGAACGGAGCATGCGGTTCGAGCGACAGGGGATCACCGAGGTCGATGCAGTACGACGACGCATAGTCGGGGTCGTCGATGATCTTGCCCGTGACCACACCGAGTGTTGTTCCTGCCGGGATATCCTGCCTCGCGAAGACGCCTCGACCAAAAGGAACCTTGCCCACTCGCACCCACGGATTGCCGACTGCCATCGTGTCTCCTCGTTGAATCGTGCTCAGACCGCCTTGATCGCGGGAGGTCGGTCTTGGAAAGGGCGACACGATAACGGAGGCTCTGCGCGAGTCAACCGTGCGAGGTATAACCGCGACCGTCTGCTCCACCGCACCAACCACTGCCTGCCCACTGAGGACTCCACTCATGACCACCGAACGCCCGCGCGTGCCGACCAATCTCATTACCGGCTTTCTCGGCGTCGGCAAGACGACGACCATCTTGAATCTGTTGTCACAACGACCGGCTGATGAGCGTTGGGCGATCCTCGTCAATGAGTTCGGTGAGGTCGGGATCGACGGTGCGATTCTCGGTGGCTCGGGGAGCGAGGGCGTGGTCGTGAGTGAGATCGCGGGAGGTTGCTTCTGTTGTTCATCGAGTGAACCGCTCGACTTCTCGCTGATTGAACTGTTGCATCAGACGAAGCCGCAGCGCGTGCTGATCGAACCGACCGGGTTGGGACATCCGGCAGCGGTCCTCGACACCCTGCGCGGTCCGTGGTTTCGCGAGCTGATCGACTTGCGAGCCACGATCTGCGTGGCCGATCCCGCCGACTTTGCCACGCCGCGCATTGCTGCGTCGCCGGTCTTTCAAGATCAGTTGCACATGTCCGACATCGTGCTGGTCAACAAAACGGATCGCGCTCCGTCAGAACAGACCGCCGCGTTTCTGACTCATCTGCTCGAACTGTTTCCGCCCAAGTTGCAGATCATCTGCACGACGCACGGCCACTGCGATGCCGCGCTGCTCGACGCCGACATCTCGGCGCTGCGCGTTCCGTTGTTCCCCAACGCGCATCCGCCTCAGACCGCGAGTGCATCGTCGGACCAACCAGCTCCCGTCGCCATGTTGCTGCCAGGGAAACCGATTCGGAAAGAGAGTCCTCAGAACGACCGAGCCGCCTGCGGGTGGATCTTCTCGCCGTTCGATCGCTTCAGCCGACTGGCGTTGATGGAAGCCCTCGGCGGCAGTTTGGAGGTCCATCGCTTGAAGGGCGTCTTCAACGTCGGAGCCGAATGGCTGCTGTTCAACCGCGTGGGAGGCGACCTGACGTGCGAGTCGATCCCCTACTGCCGCGACAGCCGCATCGAAGTCATCCTCGACCAGCCCTGCTACGACTGGACCGAGTTCGAACGAGTGCTGCTCGCGTGTTTGAAGTGAGGGCTACGGCGACCGGAAGGTGAGGGCAGACAACTCTGTCCGCTCGCCTAAAAAGTCGCTCCAAACGGGAATGGCCGAGGCGGGGTTCGAACCCGCACGTCGCTTTCGCGACACCGGATTTTAAGTCCGATGCGTCTGCCTGTTTCGCCACTCGGCCAAGAGTGTTTCTTCCAAAGTGTTGAGCAATGCCGGGAGTTGTTACTTGCTCGCGTAGGCTGTTGTCAAACGGTGGTCGATAACACCCCGAGACACGGGGGCGGGATCGCAGCACACTCTCGCATTTCCAAAGGTGTGGCTGGGGTCGGCGCTTCGCTGCCCCAGCGAGATGAGGCCCGCTTCAGTCTGGGGGCGGCGAACGCCGATCCCAGCCACACAAGCACCCGAGCATCCCCCCACGAAAGCTTCATCCCCACAGTTCGGTTAACGGTGCGGCGGGGATCAGTGGGAGCTCCGTCTTGCCGATGAGTGCCGTCAGGGGGGAGGCGTCCACTCCGCACCACGCGACGAGAGTCGCAGCGACTTCCCCCGGCGAGACGGGGCGATCGACAGGGGTACTCGCGGTCGCGTCGCTCGCGCCGAGAACCGCACCGCCCGTGATTTTTCCGCCTGCGATCACACCCGACCAGCAACTCGGCCAATGATCGCGTCCCTGTTGGTCATTCAACTTTGGCGTGCGCCCGAACTCACCCGTGGCGATGACCAGCGTGTCGTCGAGTAAGCCGCGTTGAGCGAGATCGTCGAGCAGGCCGGACAGCGCGCGGTCGAACTCGGGGCACAACCGATCTTGGTAATCCATCACCGTGGCGGGGCCGCAACTTTTGTCGCCATGACAGTCCCACGTCACCCGCTGGTGAAGCGAATCAAACAGGTTCACCGTGACACAGCGGGTGCCGCGTTCGATCAGTTGCCGAGACTTCAACAGCGCGCGACCGAATTGGCTTGAACCGTACAGCCGGTGGATCGACTCGGACTCATCAGCGGGATCAATTAACGAGACCGTCGGTTGCCATTCGTCACCCAACAGCCCTGATGACTGGCCGTGATCCGCCTTCACTCCCGTTCCGACCAACGGCCCATTGACGATGGCGCAACCCGCCACCGCTCCGCGTGCGGGTGAATTGCGGGCAACGACACTTCCCCAATGAGGAAACCTCACGCCGCCGGTGGCCAATCGTCCGGTCTGCAAGAGCTGTTGACCGGTCTCATGAATCGGAGCCGCATCGTGCGAGAATGACCGGACGACCGCGAACCGATCCGCTCGTTGAGCCAACAACGGCAATGTCGCACTGAAACGAAGGCCGGGAACAGCGGTCTCGATGGACTGAAACGGGCCGCGAATGATCGACGGCGCGTCGGGTTTCGGGTCGAACGTTTCGAGTTGGCTCGGCCCGCCCGTCATCAGGATCAGAATGGCCCGTCGGTGCGTGAAGGCCATCGCGCCGCGAGCCAGTGCCGCCTGTGACAGTCCGACGACACCGAGTCCCCCCACACGCAGGAAGTCACGTCGCGACACGCCCTCACTCCCTTCGGTGTCTGCACCACGTTCGGTGTTCGCCAATCCACCCGACATCTCGCCGCCCTTTTTCCGCCAATTCCAATTCCAGACGGTCATGACTCTATCGCTGCCTCAACGGGAAGAAAAGAAGGCTGCCTCCTGCCTGACGCTCCGTCGAGACAACATCGGCCACAAGCCCGGCGTTCGTTGCCGCCGTTCGTTTGTCGCGACGGACCTCGCCGATCACGTTGGCGATCGTAACGGTTGTGCTTGTCGTGCCGCCCGAGGAAACTCCGCCACCGATCAAAAGGGATTGAGCCCGCTTTCGCTCGTGTTGCCCGCATCCAATTTCTGGCATGGTTCAAACGCGAGCGGCTTGGAGTGTCAGTTATCTTCGCCGGTCCCCTCGCCCCGGTTTTGCAGGGAGAGGGCTTGGGTGAGGGGTCTTCTGCTTGGCTGTTATCTCGATTTAAACCATGCCCAATTTCTCTGTTTCTACGTGAGACCTGCTGATGATTCTCGACCTGTTCAAACTGGATGGCCGCGTGGCACTCGTGACGGGGGCCAGTCGCGGGTTGGGTCAGTCCATGGCGTTGGGATTGGCCGAAGCGGGAGCCGACATCGTGGCTGTCTCCAGTTCGGGAGGCTGCCAGGAAATCGAGGCCCTAGTCTGTGAAACCGGTCGCCGGTTCTGGTCGTTTACGTGCGACCTCGGCCAGCCGGCAGAGCGTGTCGGGTTGATCGACCGCATCGTCGAGCAAACGGGACGATTGGACATCCTCGTCAACAACGCGGGCAACTCGCAGCGGCATCCCCCCGAGGACTACCCGCTTTCAGAGTGGTATCAACTGCTGGAAATTCATCTCAATGCGTCGTTCGATCTGTCACAACAGGCATCGAAACACATGCTGCCGCGTGGTCGTGGCAAGATCATCAACATCGGCTCGGTGATGTCGTTTGAGGGGGGGCTGAACATCCCGGCCTATGCGGCAGCGAAGCACGGTCTGGCGGGACTGACGAAGTCGCTCGGCAACTCGTGGGGCAAACGCGGGATCAACGTGAACTGCATCTGCCCCGGATACTTTGAAACGTCGATGTCGCACGTCCTGCAAGACGATCCCGTGCGAGGCCCCCAGATTCTGGATCGCATCCCGGTCGGGCGCTGGGGCCAGCCCGATGAGTTGGCCGGGCTGTGTGTGTTCCTCGCGTCCGACGCCTCGAACTACATGCACGGCAGCACGATCGCCATCGACGGCGGTTGGCTCGCACGGTAAGGAACTGGCTCGCAATAACTTCC
>Ga0114966_10000440_pt1 | contig 40326 bp, 31 predicted proteins | sample M_130207_XF_Meta_FD_87029 | JGI IMG/M metagenome (GOLD analysis project Ga0114966, IMG submission 87029) | Freshwater microbial communities from Lake Montjoie, Canada to study carbon cycling - M_130207_XF_MetaG | ecosystem: Environmental > Aquatic > Freshwater > Lake | place: Lake Montjoie... | reverse complement strand
GGCGACCCTTGATCCGGTTGCCGTACGTCTCGGCGCGACTGCGCAGCGCCGCGGTGCCACCCTCAACCCGCACGCTGTCGATATAGCCCTCGATCGCCTGGAGGCGAACCTCACCGCCCTCCACCGACTGCGCGGGCACGATGACCTGGGACAGGACGTAACCGTCGTTGCGGTAGCGCGCCGTCAGCGTGTCGACGATGCGGTAGACGTCGGCCAGGGTGACCTCGCGGTTGACCGAGGCGGCGTACAGCCTTTCAAGCGTTTCCGGGCGGTAGACGGTGGAGCCCTCGACGGTGAGCTTCGTGAGGACAAAGCGGATGCCGTCCGCGTTCGGCGGTGCCTGCGATCCGGTGCTCGGGATGGTGATGGGGCCGGTCTTGGCGCTCGGCTCCCGCGGCCGCTCGAACTGCCGCTCCACCTGTCCCGGCTGCGCGGTGCCTGGACGCACCTGAGCCCATGCCTCGGTCAACGCCAGCGACACGCCCAGCGCCGAGCCGACACAGATCACGAGATACCTACGCATCACGCGCGCTCCCCTTTCGGTTGCGATGGAAACTGACCCTGCGGCACGGCCGCAGGCGATCTGCACGCTGAATGGATGAGTATAGGCCGATTGGCCGGAACTATGGCGGCATCAAGAACGCACACCCGCCGCCGGCCGCATTGGGGGGAGAAGGAAGGTTGGCGGAGAGGGCGGCGTGCGCAGGCTGGTGGTGGGTTGCGGATATCTCGGCGGACGGGTCGCGCGACTCTGGCGCGGGGCAGGCGACGATCTGTATGCCACCACCCGAGGGGACCACGCCACTGCGCTGTCCCTGGAGGGCCCCTCGGTCACGCGCGACGATGTTCGATATTCACGTCGAAGGACGGCGAGTGGGTGGATGAGGAGTCTTCGTGCGTGGCCGGGGAGCGACTGCTCTTCTCCCAGCCGAGCGGGCGCGACGCGGTCGTCCTGAGGCTCGCAGGACTCTATGGACCTGGACGGGTGCCGCACTCAGCCGATGTCGCCGCGGGCAGGTGGATAGCCGGTTCCACGAGTGCGTTCGTGAATCTGATTCATGTCGACGACGCGGCGCGTGCCGTCGTGGCCGCGGCGTGAACCGGTGCCGACTTCGCAGCGCCCGCGGGCGGCCGTTCGGACGAGGCGTGGTCGCCCGGCGCCAGGAAGGCGCCCGGTATAATGGCTGGCATGGCCGGCTGGCACCTTGAGCACACCTACGCGGCACTGCCGGAACTGTTCTACTCGGCGGCCATGCCGGCTACGGTGCGTGAGCCGCGCCTGATCGCCTTCAATCGGCCTCTGGCGACCGCGCTGGGCCTCGAGCCGGAACGGCTGGCGCAGGAGGGCGCCGCCATCTTCGGCGGCAATGTCCTCCCCGAGGGCAGCCGGCCTATCGCGCAGGCGTATGCCGGGCATCAGTTTGGCCACTTCACGCCCCTCGGCGATGGCCGCGCCATTCTCCTCGGTGAGCAGGTCACGCCTGCTGGCGATCGGCTCGACATTCAACTGAAGGGCTCCGGACGCACGCGGTTCTCCCGGCGAGGGGACGGGCGTGCCGCGCTCGGACCGATGCTGCGGGAATACATCATCAGCGAGGCGATGCACGCGCTCGGCATCCCGACCACGCGCAGCCTGGCGGTGGTGGCCACAGGGGAGCCCGTGCAACGCGAGACCATGCTCCCGGGCGCGGTGCTCACGCGCGTGGCCGCGAGCCATATCCGTGTCGGCACGATGGAGTGGGCCGCGGCGCACGGCGGAGAGAGCGCCACTCGCGCCCTGGCCGACTACACGCTCCAGCGGCACTACCCGGAGCTGGCCGGTTCGCCAGAGCCGTACCTCGATCTGTTCAACGCGATCCTCGATCGGCAGGCGTCCCTGCTTGCGCGCTGGCAACTGGTGGGCTTCATCCACGGCGTCATGAACACGGACAACATGGCGCTCTCCGGCGAGACCATCGACTACGGTCCATGTGCGTTCATGGATGCCTACGACCCCGCCACGGTCTTCAGCTCCATCGACGCGGGCGGTCGATACGCCTATGGTAACCAGCCGCCGATCGCGCACTGGAATCTGACCCGGCTGGCGGAAGCCATGTTGCCGCTCTTTGATCCGGACGTCGATCGCGCGACGGCACGGGCCACGGCGGCGCTCGAGCGGTTTCCAGACCTGTTTGAGGGGTACTGGCTCAAGGGGATGCGGGCGAAGTTGGGCCTCGTGACGGTGGAGCCCGGCGATATGGCGCTGGCCAACGACCTGTTCGCCTGGATGCATCGCCGGTCGGCCGACTTTACGAACACTTTCTGCGAGCTCACGGCTGGGCGCGTCCCCAGCGATGTCGACGACGGCGTCGAGGGGGGTCCCGGTGTGCAGGCCTGGTACGACCGGTGGGTCGCGCGTCGTGGGCGTCAGCCGCAGACGCTGGCCGAAACAGGTGCGGTGATGCAGCAGCACAATCCCCGGTTCATCCCGCGCAATCACAACGTGGAGGCGGCCCTGCTGGCCGCGACGAGCCTGGGCGACCTGTCTGTGATGGAAAAACTGCTCGACGTGCTGGCGAAGCCGTACGACCACGCGCGCGACCTGCCGATGTTCAGCCTGCCTGGGGCCGGCGACCAGGCCTACCGCACGTTCTGCGGTACATAGTGCTGCCGGCTTCACCATGACCCCTTCACCCTACGAATTGGCTAAAGGCGACGCAGGACGCGGGGAAAGAGTAGCCGCCCAATATCGGGAGCGGCACCGCTGCCGCGAAGGGGAGACGGTTGAAGCGTCCCGGGTGTCTCGGAGATGGTATGAATTGCCGCAGGCCCCTGCCGCCCGGGTAGCGCACGACGCGGGGATACGAGGGGATCGCGACCTCGGAAAGCGATTCGGACCTGGCGCGTGGGGGCCGTGGGGCCGTCTCGAGGGGGCCTGCGGCACATACCGTCAGATTCCGGCGCGATGGCACCCGCTGAGGCCCTGAAATAATGTGGGCGCAAATGAGGGAGCTAAGCTGCTAGCAAACAAGCAAGTCGTTTACAAGCAGCCACTTACTAATACCAAATGGCGGAGAGGAAGGGATTCGAACCCCTGGAAGCCTTCCGACTTCAACGGTTTTCAAGACCGCCGCCTTAAACCGCTCGGCCACCTCTCCGTGCTGCTGATTGTAACGTCGAATCTTTAACTTCAAACTTCTACGGGAAACACGCTGACGCCGACCTGCAGGTGGTGCTCCTGCCCACCCGCCGCACACCGGAACCTTCGACAGATACCGACAAAGCTGTCGGAATTTTCGCCGGCGGTGCCCTGTCCGCTCCGGCTACGCTGGAACGCATGAACAAGGTGGTGCTCATCACTGGCGGCGGCCGCGGTATCGGCGCGGCCACGGCCAGGCTGTCTGCGGCGCGCGGCTACGGCGTCTGCGTCAACTATCTGGGGAATCGCGACGCGGCCGAGGGCGTGGTGCAGGAAATCGTGGCCGCTGGCGGCGAGGCGTTCGCGGTGCAGGCCGACGTGTCGCTCGACGCCGATGTGACGCGCCTCTTCGAGCGGATCGACACCCGGTTCGGCCGGCTCGATGCGCTGGTGAATAACGCCGGGATGCTCGAGTCGCAGATGCGCGTGGAGCAGATGGACGGCGGACGCCTGTCGCGCGTCTTCGCGACGAACGTCACCGGCTCATTCCTGTGCTGCCGCGAAGCAGTGCGGCGCATGTCGACCACGCACGGCGGACGAGGCGGTGCCATCGTGAACCTGTCGTCGGCGGCGTCCCGGCTCGGCTCGGCCGGCGAGTACGTCGACTACGCCGCGGCGAAGGCCGCCATCGACACGCTGACCATCGGCCTGGCGCGTGAAGTAGGTGGCGAGGGGATTCGCGTGAACGCCGTCCGCCCCGGCCTGATTCACACCGAGATCCACGCGAGTGGCGGTGAGCCCGGGCGTGTGCGGCGGCTCGCCGAGTCGATTCCGATGAAGCGCGGCGGCGACGCGGGCGAGGTGGCGGCCACCATCGTGTGGCTGCTGTCCAGCGAAGCCTCCTACGTCACCGGCGCCATCGTCGACGTCACCGGCGGCCGCTAGGGCGTCCTTGGCAGTACGTCGCTGCCGGCCTTCAGGTCGGCCCGGCCGAGGCGAACCTGAAGGTTCACGGCTACACCACGCCACGGGCGACGGCGTCCTGCGTGCGGACGCCGTGCAGCGCGCCGCTGCGCCACACTGACGTCAGGAAGGCCTCGACCGTTCGGCGATGGACGTAGCGAATCGCTGATTGCTGATTGGAAATTCGACGTTCCCAATCAGCAATTGGCAATCACCCTTTGGCAACCCTCTCGAGACCGCCCATGTAGGGCCGGAGTGCGGCCGGGACGATCACCGACCCGTCCGCCTGCTGGTAGTTCTCGAGAATCGCGATGAGCGTGCGGCCGACGGCGAGACCGGAGCCGTTCAGCGTGTGCACGTATTCAGCCTTGCCGGTGCCGTTCGCGCGGTACTTGATGTTGGCGCGACGGGCCTGGAACGACTCGGTGTTGCTGCAGGACGAGATTTCGCGGTAGGTCTTCTGGCTCGGCAGCCACACCTCGATGTCGTAGGTCTTCGCGGAGGCGAAGCCCATGTCGCCCGTGCACAGCAGAATGGTGCGGAACGGCAGCTCCAGCCGCGTCAGCACTTCCTCCGCGTTCGACACGAGCAACTCGAGTTCGGCGTGCGACTGGTCCGGCGTGGTGAACTTCACCAGTTCCACCTTGTCGAACTGGTGTTGCCGGATAAGCCCGCGGACGTCCTGCCCGTAGGAGCCGGCTTCGCTGCGGAAGCAGGGTGTGTATGCCGTGTACTTGATCGGCAGCTCGCGGCCATCGATGATTTCGCCGCGGTGCAGGTTCGTGAGCGGCACTTCGGCGGTCGGGATGAGATAGAGATCCCAGTCGCCCGCCACCTTGAAGAGATCCGCCTCGAACTTCGGCAGGTTGCCGGTCCCGACCAGCGACGCCGCGTTCACCATGAACGGCGGCTCCATCTCGCGGTATCCGTGCTCGGTGGTGTGCAGGTCGAGCATGAAGTTGATGAGCGCACGCTCGAGACGCGCACCCGCACCGCTCAGCACGGTGAAGCGGGCGCCGGCGATCTTCGTGCCACGCTCGAAGTCGATGATGCCGAGCGCCGGCCCCAGATCCCAGTGGGCCTGCGGCTCGAAGTCGAAGGTGCGCGGTTCGCCCACGGTGCGGACGACCGGGTTGTCGGCCGCCGTCTTCCCCACCGGCACCGACGCATGCGGAAGGTTGGGGAGGACGAGCATCGCGCTTTCGCGCTGGTGCTCGATCGAGTCGAGCTGGATGCCGAGCTGCTTGATCTGCTGCGAGCGCAGGCGGTTGCGTTCCTGAATCGGGCCGGTGTCCTGGCCCTGCCGCTTGGCGCGCGCGATCTCGTCGCCCGACGTGTTTTGCTCACGCTTGAGCCCTTCGAACTCACCGATGAGACGGCGACGCACACCTTCGAACGTCGCGATTTCGTCCAGGGCCTTGTCCGGATCCATTCCGCGGTTGCGGAGACCGGTTCGGACAGCCTGCAGATGTTCACGGACAAATGTGGGATCGAGCATGCAACCTCGTTGACCTATTGTATAGAAGGCCCGGAATGAGTTCTGCTAGGATCCCCGCGTGACGAACAGGGTCCGCAAAGCCGTATTTCCCGCCGCAGGACTGGGCACCCGATTCCTCCCCGCAACCAAGGCGCAGCCCAAGGAAATGCTGCCGCTCGTCGACAAGCCGATCATCCAGTACGGTGTCGAAGAGGCGGTCGCATCGGGCGCCAGCAACATCATCCTGGTGACCGGGCGCGGCAAGAACGCCATTGAGGATCACTTCGACGTCTCGGTCGAACTCGAGAGCTACCTCGAAGCGCGCGGCAAGAAGGACCTGCTCGACGAGGTCCGGAAGATTTCAAATCTGATCAACTTCGCCTACGTGCGGCAGGGCGAACCGCTCGGTCTGGGCCACGCGGTGCTGGTCACGCGCGACCTCGTCGGCGACGAGCCGTTTGCCGTGATCCTGGCCGACGACGTCATCGACGCGGACCCGCCGGCGCTGAAGCAGCTGATCGATGTGTACGAGCGGGTCCAGGGCCCGGTGCTCGCGGTCGAGCGGGTGCCGATAGAAGATGTGTCGAGCTACGGCGTCATCGCCCCCGACCTCTCGGTCGATCTCGGCGAAGGGGTCTATCTTGTGAAAGACCTGGTGGAGAAGCCGCCGCGCAGTGAGGCGCCGTCCGACCTCGCCATCATCGGCCGGTACATCCTCACCCCGGACATCTTCCCAGCCCTGGCAGCAACCAAGAGCGATCGCACGGGCGAGATCCAACTCACCAACGGCCTGCGCGAACTCCTGAAGACGCGGCCGATCTATGCCTGTGAAGTGAAGGGTGTCCGCCACGACACCGGCAACAAGCTCGGCTTCCTGAAGGCCGTGGTCTACTTCGCACTCCGTCGGCCGGATATCGCGGAGAAGTTCTCCGCCTATCTCGCATCGCTCGGACTGCCGACGCCCACGCGTTGACGGCGGGCGGTCTGCCCACCGTCCATCACTCGCGCTATTCCGACTTCGTCGTCGGCGCGGCCGGCGCCGGCGTGGACGGAGCCGGCTCGCTCGACGAACCCGAGCTCTCGGAACTGCTCGTGCTGCCGTCCTTGGCGCTACCGGCCTTGGTGGCGCTGGTCGAGTCCTTCTTGGCGTAGTCAGTGATATACCAGCCCGTTCCCTTGAACTGGATCGCAGGCGACGAGATCAGCTTGTGGACGGTCTTTCCACACTTCGGGCAGGTGTCGACGAGGGGATCCGAGAACTTCTGGATCACCTCGAAGCGGTGTCCGCAACTGTCACATTCGTACTCGTAGAGCGGCATATTCCTCAGGTCAGCTCGAACTTCGTGTCGAAAATTATTCCAGCACATCGCCGGCATTGCTGCCGAGCATCAGCTCGCGGTGCAGCCAGAACGGTGCGGTGCCGTTCGAGAGCAGCGTGTCGTGGAACGTGCGGAGTGAAAACGCCTTGCCCTGCTGCGCCTTGTAGTCCTGCCGCAACTTCAGCAGCATCATCTTGCCGGCGCTGTAGACAAGGTACGTCGGGTCGAAGGTGCCGCGCTCGGCTTCGCGACGCGCGCTCGCCTCTTCCAGGTACGCCTCCTCGCGGAACAACCGGACGCCCTGTTCGACCGACATGTCCTCGGTGTGGAGCTTGATGCCGACGATGAAGCGGACGAGGCGGATGAGCGACTCGGCGAGCTGGCCGAGACGGATCGTCTTGTCCTCGCGGCCGAAGCCGGCCTCCATCATCATCTGCTCGCAGTAGTGCGCCCATCCCTCGACGAACGACGCCGAGGCGAACAGGATCGATTTGCGTGCCTTCGACGTCACCTTGCGCAGGTGCTGGTAGTGGAGGAAGTGCCCCGGGTACACCTCATGGATCGAGACCGACCAGAGAGTCGGGAGGTTGTAGTCGCGGAGGTGTTCCTCCTGGCGCTCGGCCGGCCACGAGGAGTCGACGTCCGAGAGGTAGTAGTAGGCGCGCGTCGGCTTGCTCTCGAACGGACCTGGCGTCCACATGCTGGCGAACGACCAGCGGTAGAACTCAGGCGTCGACGCGACGACGACCGGTTCGCCGGGCGGGACCGAGATCAGGTCGTTTCGCTCGATGAAGGTCTTCAACGCCTCGAGCTGTTCGCGGCCGGTCTTGACCAGCTGGCCCGGAGCCGGATGGTTGGCCTTCGTCTTTGCCCAGACGGCCAGCGGGGCTTCCTTGCTGTTCACCTTGCCGGCGAGTTGACGGAAGGCCTCCTGCGTGGCGGCGAGTTCACGCTCGGCGATTGCCAGCAGGCGGTCGACCGGAATGTTGATGCCTTCTTCGAGCCGTAACTTCTGCTCGAACTTGTCGCGACCCAGACGGAACGTGGCGCGAGCCTTTGGCCCGACTTCCTTCTCGAGGTATTCGATGTAGGCGCCGACGGCCTGCGACGCTTCCTGCTGCGCGTCGGCCAGGTCGCCGAGCAGGTGCAGGTCGTCGACGCTGGAGAAGGCCCGCGGCAGGTCGTCGTCGATGAACTTCAGCGCGCCGCGCATGGTCTCGATGCCAACCTTCACGTAGATACCGGGTGGCTCCTTCACGTTGTCGCGGGCCGCCTGGATCAGTCGGGGGGTCTGGCGCAGCTTCGACAGCACGCGTCGGGCCCGTTCAGGCGCCGGCGCATGGCTGAAGAGCGCCTGACCGGCAAGGCTCGAGGCGAGGATGTCGGCGTAGAGCTGCGGGTTGCGTTCCCAGGTCCGTACGGCTTCGAGCTCGAACATGCGACCGCGGAGGTGCGAGCCGAGCATGCGCTGGTCGAGCGCTTCGACCGGCGTCAGACCCGCGCGTTCGATCTCGTCGAGGCGGCGCAGGTAGCCGGCCAACGCGCGGGCCTCCTGGTCGATGCCGTGACGGCTCAGATCCTCGAGCAGGTCATCGTGCGTGTGCACGCCGTCCAGCGTCGCGTGTGTCGGGTGCGTTTCGTGGAGATACCCAAGGAGGTCATCGACGAAATGCGGAAGTGGTTCAGAAACGGGCATGGGTCCTTGACGCAACGGTGAATGAGGCCTTTCGGCCGCCACAGGCGAAGGCTGAGCGATCCGCCAATGGTACAATAAAGGTTCCACTCGATGGCTGGTACGCTGTTCGTCGTCGCCACGCCGATCGGTAACCTCGAAGATATATCAGCACGTGCGCTCCGGGTGCTGCGCGAGGTCGCCCTGATCGCGGCCGAAGATACGCGCCACACCGGGCACCTCCTGCAACGCTTCGGACTGACCACTAGAACCACAAGTTTCCACGAGCACAGCGAGAAGGGCAAGGCGGCCGCACTAGTCGAGCGGCTCCGCGGCGGCGAGAGCATTGCGCTGGTGACCGACGCGGGCACGCCCGCCATCTCCGATCCTGGCCATCACCTGGTCAGACTGGCCCACGACGCCGGGATTCGGGTTGAACCGATTCCTGGCGCGAGCGCGGCAGTCGCTGCCCTGTCAGCCTCCGGGTTCGGCGCGAACGGATTCTGCTTTATGGGCTTTCCCCCAACAAAGGGCTCTGAACGAGAGGCGTGGTTCAGCCGGTTCGCGGCTGCACCGGCGGTCGCGCCCACCCTGGTGTTCTACGAGGCGCCGCATCGTATCGAGGCGACGCTGAATGAGCTCTATCGCCGCTTCGGCGACCTCGAAATCGTGCTGGGGCGTGAGCTGACCAAGGCCCACGAAGAGATCAGGCTGGGTCGACTCGGGTCGATCGAGGTGCCTGAAGTCCGTGGCGAGTTCACGGTAGTTGTAGATTTTGGTGATCTGACCTCGATAAGCGAGCGCTCGACACCAGCAAGCGCTCTCGACATCGCCACTGAATTTGGCGATATGACAGAAAGCAAAGGCCTCACGCGGCGCCAGGCGATCTCGACCCTGGCCCGACGTCACAGGCTGCCGTCCAGAGCGATCTTCTCGATGCTCGAGGAGCAGAAAAAATCAGTCGTTTGACCGAAGAGAAGCCGTTCTGATAAGGTTCGACGCGTTTTTCGGCGAATGAATCCTTGGCTTTGCGTTGAAGTCTCCTGACCCTATGGCGAAGCAGCGTCCGCAGCCGAAGTCCAAAACCCCTCCACCGCAGGCACCCGCTCCGGCGGGCCCCGTCGCGGGCACTCCCAAGCCGGCGGGTCCGGCCAGGCGCGCCAACTATGCCGATGCCGTTGGCCTGTACGAGAAGGGGATGGAGGCCTTACAGCGCCACGACTACAACAAAGCGCTGGAACTCTTCGAGAACGTGCTCACGTCGTTTCCGGACGAACGGGAGCTGCACGAGCGGGTCCGGCTGTATCTGAATGTCTGCCGTCGCCATGCCACGCCGACGGCCGCGGCTCCCCAAACAGTCCAGGAACGTCTCTACGCGTCCACCCTCGCCCTGAACGGCGGCCGCTACGACGAAGCCATCTCCCATCTCCGACTGGTCAGGGACGAAGACCCGGACAACGATCACGCCCTCTACATGCTCGCGGTGGCGCACGCCCAGCGAGGGGAACACGCCGAGTCAATCGCGCACCTCGAACGCGCCATCGCCTTGAATCCTGAGAACCGGGGCCTCGCCAGGCGCGACGCCGACCTCGACCCACTGCACGACGATGACGCGTTTCACCACGCGCTGAATGCCGGCGGCCGCAGCCGCGGCTGAGCCGGCCGTTACATCTCACAGCCCATCGAGACGATAATCGTGGACGTCATGTCTGACGTTCACGTTGTCATCCTTGCCGCCGGCAAGGGCACGCGGATGAAGTCCGCGCGCCCCAAGGTGCTGCACGAAGTGGCGGGCCGGCCCATGATCGAGCATGTGCTCGCCGCGGCCAGCCGGCTCTCACCTGCCTCCATCACGGTCGTCGTCGGTCACCAGGGAGAAGCCGTCCGCGGTGCGCTGGCCGCACATGGCCACATCGACTTCGTGGTGCAGGAACCACAGCTCGGCACCGCGCACGCCCTGCTGACCACGGAGCCGCTGCTCCGCGATCAATCAGGAACCCTGGTGCTCCTGTCGGGCGACGTACCCGCCCTCTCAGCGTCAACCCTGCAACAACTGGCGAAAGTCCATAGGCATACCGGCGCAGCCACCACCGTGGTGACGGCCCACGTAGGCCACCCGCACGGCTATGGGCGCATCGTCAGGGACGGCGGGAAGATTGCACTTATCGTCGAGGAGAAGGACGCCAGCCCTGATGAACGCGCCATCACGGAGATCAATGCCGGCATCTATGCCTTCGACCTTGCAGGTCTGTTCGACGCGGTTCGCAGCATCGGCGCAGCCAATGCCCAACGGGAGTATTACCTCCCCGACCTCGTCTCCATCCATCGTGAGGCTGGACGGGTTGTGGAGACAGTCACCGTGGACGACGCCGCGGACATCCAGGGCATCAACAGCCGCGCAGAGCTTGCATCGGTGAGCCGGGGCCTCCGCCAGCGCAAGAACGCCGAGTTGATGGCGGCTGGCGTGACGATCGAGGACCCGGCCACGACCTTCATCGATCAGGATGTGGAAGTCGGGGCGGATACCATCATCAAGCCGGGCGTCTCGCTCGAGCGCGGGACGCGCATCGGCGCCGACTGCATCATCCACTCGGGCAGCCGGCTGGTGGGTTCGACCCTTGGCGACAAGGCCGTGATCCTGAATCACTGTGTCGTCAGCGACAGCATCGTGGGCGCCGGGGCGTCGATCGGACCGTTCGCGCACCTGCGCGGCGACGCGCAGGTCGGGCCGCGGGCGAAGGTCGGCAACTTCGTCGAGTTGAAGAAGACCGTCCTCGGCCAGGGGTCGAAAGCTTCACACCTCTCCTATCTGGGCGACGCCGTGATCGGCGCTGACGTGAATATCGGCGCCGGCACCATCACGTGCAACTACGACGGTGTGCGGAAACAGGTGACCACCATCGCCGACGGCGCGTTCATCGGCAGCCACACCCAGTTGATTGCCCCGGTCACCGTGGGCGAGGGCGCCTACGTCGGCACCGGCACGACCCTTCGCGAGAATGTCCCTCCCGGCGCGCTCGCCGTCAGCGCAGGCAAGCAGCGCAACATCGAGGGCTGGGTGGAGCAACGCAAGAAGAGAAACACCGAATAGTCAGGACCCCTGCTTATGTGCGGAATCATCGGTTACATCGGCCCGAAGGACGTGGTGCCTGTCCTCATCGACGGGCTGCGAAAGCTGGAGTATCGCGGCTACGACTCAGCGGGCGTGGCCGTCGTCAGGAACGGCGCAATTGACCTTCGCCGCAGTGCAGGCAAGCTGTCAAACCTCGAGCACGCCATCGTCCTCGATCCGATTACCGGTGACTACGGCATCGGGCACACCCGCTGGGCGACACACGGACGTCCGACCGAGGAGAATGCCCACCCGCATCGTGACTGCACGGGCAAGATCGTCGTCGTCCACAACGGCATCATCGAGAACTACCTCGACCTGAAGCAAGAACTGCAGCGGCAGGGGCACACGTTCGTCACCGAGACCGACACCGAGATCGTTGCGCATCTCGTCGAGCGCGAGATGAAGGACGACGGGCTCGAGAATGCCGTACGGCGCGCGCTCATGCTGATGCGCGGGCTGTTTGCGCTGGTGCTGATCTCCGCCGACGACCCGGGAAAGATCATCGCCGTGCGCAACGGTCCGCCCATCGTCGTGGGACTCGGCGACGGCGAGTTCTTCGTCGCCTCCGACGTCCCCGCCATCTTGAGCCACACCCGCGATGTGGTCTTCCTCGGCGACGAGGAGATGGCCATCATCACGCGCACGGGTGTCAGCTTCACCGACTTCTTCGCCCAGCCTGTATCGGCCGCTACGCAGCGCGTGCTGTGGGACCCGATCATGGCGGAGAAGGCCGGCTACAAGCACTTCATGCTGAAGGAGATCTTCGAGCAGCCGACCGCGGCGCGCGAGACCATCCTCGGCCGTGTCTCACAGGACACCGGGCGCGTTTTCCTCGAGGAGATGAAGGTCACCGAGGCGCAGCTCGCCGACGTGGACCGGGTCACCATTCTCGCCTGCGGCACCTCCTGGCACGCCGCGCTGGTCGGCAAGTTCATGATCGAGCAACTGGCTCGCATCCCGGTCGATGTCGACTACGGCTCGGAGTATCGCTACCGCCATCCCATCGTCACTGCGCGGACCCTCGCGATCGTCATCACGCAGTCCGGCGAAACCGCGGACACGCTGGCGGCGCTGCGTGAGGCCAAGAAGGCCGGCGCGCGCAGCATCGCCATCTGCAACGTGGTCGGCAGCATGGCGACGCGCGAGACCGACGGAACGGTGTACACGCACGCCGGTCCAGAGATCGGCGTGGCGTCGACGAAAGCCTTTACCTCGCAGCTCGTCGCGCTCTATCTGCTCGCCATGCGACTGGGTCAGGCGCGGGGGGCGCTCAGCCTCGAAGCCTCGCAGCCGCACATCGACGCGCTGCTGCAGCTGCCGCTGCTGCTCGAGCAGACGTTGAAGCTGGCGCCGGAGATCGAGGAAGTGGCGGGACGCTTCCAGTCCCGCACCGACTTTCTCTATCTCGGTCGAGGTATCAACTACCCGATCGCACTGGAAGGGGCGTTGAAGCTCAAGGAGATCTCGTACATCCACGCCGAAGGCTATCCGGCCGGCGAGATGAAGCACGGTCCGATCGCGCTCATCGACGAGCGGTTGCCCGTTGTCGCCATCGCGCCGCACGACGCCGTCTTCGAGAAAATGATCGGCAACATGCAGGAAGTAAAGGCGCGCGGCGGCGCCGTTATCGCGCTCACCACCAGGGGCGACGGCAAGCTCAAGTCGATGCTCGACGCCACGACAGACTTCGTGCTCGAGGTCCCGCAGGCGCCCGAGTTACTGACGCCGATCATCATGACTATTCCGCTGCAACTGCTGGCCTACGACATCGCGGTGCGGCGCGGCTGCGACGTCGACCAACCGCGCAACCTCGCGAAGTCGGTCACGGTGGAATAGCGGCGCACCAGGCTCGCGGTGGCGCTGCTGGCGCACCTTATACTTGTCAGGATGCACTTCCTCGATTCCCTGAATCCTGAACAGCGCGAGGCTGTTCTGCACGTCAACGGTCCGCTGCTTATCCTGGCGGGCGCCGGTTCAGGGAAGACCAAGGTCATCACCAGCCGGATCGCCTACCTCATAGGCGACGGTCACGCGCAGCCGCGCGAAGTGCTCGCCGTGACCTTCACCAACAAGGCAGCCGAGGAGATGCGGGCCCGCGTGGCGACGCTGCTCGGCGCCGACATTGCGGGCATGTGGGTATCGACCTTCCACTCGATCTGCGCCAGGTTGCTGCGCCGCGAGGCCGGATCCATAGGCCTCTCGCGCGACTTCGTGATCTACGACTCCGCCGACCAGATGTCGGTGGTCAAGCAGGCGCTGAAGGCGCTCAAGATCGACGACGGTTTCGTCCAGCCGCGCGCCGCGCTCTCGCGCATCAGCCATGCGAAAAACCGAATGGAAACGCCGGAGCAGATGGTTGCCGCGTCCGGCTGGAACCGCCGCGACGAGAGCATCGCCAAGGTGTACACGAAGTACATCGCGGCGCTGAAGGAGGCAAGCGCGCTCGACTTCGACGATCTCCTGCTGAAGACGGTGGAGATGTTCGAGACGTCAGCCGTGGTTCGCCAGAAGTACTCGGAGCAATTCCGTTTCGTCATGGTGGACGAGTACCAGGACACGAATCGCCCGCAGTACATGCTCATCAGGCGCATCTCGGAGGTCTACCGCAACCTCTGCGTCGTCGGCGATCCCGACCAGTCGATCTACAAGTGGCGCGGCGCCGACGTGAAGAATATCCTCGACTTCGAGCGCGACTACCCCGAAGCGATGACGGTGAAGCTCGAGCGGAACTATCGCTCGACGCAGGTGATTCTCGACGCGGCCTCCGCCGTGATCAGCCAGAACCGCAATCGCAAGGAGAAGCGGCTCTGGACCGACCTGAAGGGCGGCGCCAGAGTCGTCTACTTCCGCGGCGGCGACGAACTCGAGGAAGCCGACTTCATCACGCGCACGGCGCGCGGTTGCCTGGCCGACGCCCCCGATTCGACGGTCGCCATCCTGTACCGCACCAACGCGCAGTCGCGCGCCATCGAAGACGCGATGATGCGGGAAGGGCTGCCGTACAAGGTCGTTGGCGGCGTCCGCTTCTATGAACGCAAGGAAGTTAAGGACGCGCTCGCCTACCTGCGGCTCGTCATCAATCCACACGACGATGTGAGCCTGCGGCGCGTCATCAACGCACCGACGCGTGGCATCGGCAAGGTCGTGATGGAGACGCTCGAGAAGATCGAGGTGTCCTCCCATGTCGAGGACGAGTTCCCGCTGCTCTCGGCCGGTCTGGCGCCAGCAGTGACGGCCAACTCGCTGTGGGCGAGGCTGGTGCACGGACTGCGGGAGCGCGCCTTCAGCGGCCGGGCCGCGTCGGCGCTCGCCGGCTTCCGCGATCTCATCGTCAACATGACTGAGGTGGCTCGGAACGAGCCGGTGTCGGACACGATCGGCAAGATGCTCGACCGCTCCGGCTACCTGAAGGATCTGCGCGAGGAGCGGTCCGAGGAAGCGGAGGCACGCGTCGAGAACCTGGCGGAACTCGTGTCTGCCGCGCGCGAATATGAAGGACGCGAGCCGGAGCCGAGCTTGAGCGGCTTCGTCGATCGCCTGTCGCTGCTCTCGGATGTCGACCAGGAAGAAGGCACGCGCGACGCGCGCATCTGGATGATGACGCTACACAGCGCGAAGGGGCTCGAGTTCCCGACAGTCGTACTGGCCGGACTCGAAGAGGGGCTGTTCCCGCACTCGCGGTCGAACGAAGACGACGAGGAACTCGAAGAGGAGCGGCGTCTCTGCTACGTGGGCATAACCCGCGCCCGCGAGCGGTTGATTCTGACCGGTGCTGCGCGACGCCGCGTGTTTGGCGAGTACAAGTCAAGCGAACCGTCACGATTCATCGACGAAGTGCCGGCGGAGTTGCTGGACCGCGTGGTTCCGCAGCACAGCACGTCGTCCTACCAGTCGAGTTTCTCGAACTCGCACGAGTTCAGGCCGAATCCGTACGGCAAAGGCGGCGGCGGAACGCGCCCAGGGCCCGGGGGCGGCGGAGCCAGCCGCGTGAAAGAGCCGGCATCTCCAGGGTACGCGTACGAGGACGAGGACCAGTCGACCGGCATGTCGCTTCGCGCTGGACTGCGGGTGCGCCACGCGCAGTTCGGGGTCGGCAACGTGCTGAGTGTCGAACCGCTCGAGGGTGATGCGAAGGTGATCATCCGATTCACCACGGCCGGCGTGAAAACGCTGCGCGCCAAATTCGCCAAACTGACGCCTGCCTGACCCGTCGCGACGTCGCGGAGCCACGACGTCTGCGGCTCAGGCCAGCTTCAGGCGCACGACCGCTTCAACGTGTTCGGTGTGCGGAAACATGTCGATCGCCCTCACCTCTTCGACCACGTAGCCAGACTGGATCATGCCTGGCAGTTCGGCCGCCAGCGATTCCGGATTGCACGAGACGTAGATCACTCGCGGCGGCGCCATGTCCTGGAACACGGCTTCGAGCACGAGGTCCGAGCAGCCCTGGCGCGGCGGATCGATGATGACGGCATCCCACGGGTCGCGGCCGGCCGACCGTACCGCATCCTCGACGCGGGCGGTGATGAACCTGGCGCGGCTCGTCGGAATCCGGTTCAGCTTCGCGTTGAGCGTGGCGTCGTCGACGGCCTGGCGGTTTTCCTCGACACCGAGGGTTCTGACGCCGCGTGCTGCGAGCGGCAGCGAGAAGAGGCCGCTGCCGCAATAGAGGTCGAGGACCCGGCTCGCCCCGCCGACGGCATCGACCACGTACGACTGCAGCACGGTCGCGGCGGCGACGTTCGTCTGGAAGAACGCGGTCGGCGAGATCAGGTACGAGATGTCACCGATTTTCTCGCGCACATGCGCGGCGCCTTCGATCTTGAGCGTGCGCTCACCCACCATGTACGAGCTGTCCTCGGCGTGGATGTTGACGAAGAAGCCCTCCGGCCGCTCCGCCGACTCGAGGAACGCCCGGATCGGGGCCCGAAGGCGCTTGTCGTTTCTGGTGACCACCAGCATCGCCACGGCTTCGCGTTCGTCAGACGTCGTGCGAACAATCAGATGCCGGACGAGACCCTCGAGTTCAGGGCCAGCGGCGCTGATGCCGGCGCGCTGGAGGTGGTCGCGAAGCGCGAAGGCGATGCGGTTGCCGCGCGCACTGTGAACCGGGCACTCCTCGACCGCGACGACACGCCGGCTGCCGCGCTGGTAGTGGCCCATGACCAGTCCTCGTCCGCTCTGGCCAGGCGCGAAGACAAAGGCGATCTTGTGGCGGAAGTGCTGCGGGTCTTGCTGACTGTCGACAGGGAGGAACAGCGGTTGGCGAGAGTCCGGCAGGTAGGGACCGAGGAGACGTCGCAGCGACGCCTCCTTTCCCGAGAGCTGGTCTGAGTATGACAGGTGCAGCAGGCTGCACCCGCCGCAGACCCCGGCGTGGCGGCAGTGCATGGCCACCCGGCGCTACGCGACGTCGTCGGCGTCGGCGTCGGGTTCCGTATCGGCGGACGGACCCGTTGAGGGCTCAGCGCCCTCCGGCTCAACCGGCGAGTCGACTGGAGGAACGGCTGTTTCCGCGGCCTTCTCGTTGAGCTTCGCGATCCCGACCACGCGGTCGTCGTCGTCGATGTTGATCAGGCGCACGCCTTGCGCGGAACGACCCGTAAGGCGGATGGTGTCTGCGGCCGTTCGGAGCATCATGCCTTGCTGGGTGACGAGAAGGACCTCGTCGCTCGACTCGACGTACGCCACTGCCACCACGCGGCCATTGCGCTCGGACGTGTCGATGTTGATGATGCCGACGCCGCCTCGCCCGGTGGTGCGGTAATCGTCCACATCCGTGCGCTTGCCGTAGCCGTGCTCGGTGACCGTGAGCATTGACCCACCTGGCTTCACGGCTTCCATCCCGACCACGTAGTCGTCGTCGCGCAGCGTGACGCCGCGCACGCCGTAGGCCGTGCGGCCCATCGAGCGGACGTCTGCTTCTTTAAAGCGGATGGCGATGCCGTTGCGGGTGCCGATCAGCACCTGGCTCGAGCCGTCGGTAAGCTGCACCGCGATGACGGAGTCGCCGTCTTCGACGCCCATCGCGATGATGCCGCCGGCTCTGACATTGCTGAACGCCGACAGCGGCGTCTTCTTCACGACGCCACGACGGGTGCCCATCATGATGAAAGTGTCGTCGTCGAAAGTCTTGGTCGCCAGCATCGCAGCGATACGCTCGCCCGCTTCCATCGACACCAGGTTCGCGATCGACTTGCCCTTGCCGCCGGTGCTCTCCGGGATCTCGTGGACCTTGAGCCAGTACATGCGCCCCTTGTCCGAGAAGATCAGGATGTAGGCGTGCGTCGAGGCGACGAAGAGGTGTCTGACGAAGTCCTCCTCCTTGGTCCGCATGCCGATGCGTCCCTTGCCGCCGCGCGTCTGGGTGCGGTACTCGGTGATGGCGGTGCGCTTGATGTAGCCGGTGTTGCTGACCGTGATCGCCATGTCTTCTTCGGTGATCAGGTCTTCGATGCTGATGTCGCCGGCTTCGCCCTCGATGATCTCGGTGCGGCGCTCGTCGCCGTAGTTCTCCTTCACCGCCTTCAGCTCGTCGACGATGATCTGCATCAGCAGACGCTGGCTCGCGAGGATCGCGCGGAGCCGTTCGATCACGCCCAGCAGTTCGGCGATCTCGTCGAGGATCTTCTGGCGCTCGAGGCCGGTCAGCCGCTGCAACTGCATGTCGAGGATCGCCTGCGACTGGAGCTGGGACAGGCCGAAGTTTGACATCAGCCCTTCGCGCGCCTCCATCACGGTCTTGGACGCGCGGATGAGCGTGATGACGGCGTCGAGATTGTCGAGGGCGATCTTCAACCCTTCGAGGATGTGATACCTGGCCTCAGCCTTGCGCAGCTCGAACTCGGTCCGGCGGCGGACGATTTCACGACGGAATTCGACGAACGTCTCGATGAGTTCCAGAAGGTTCATCACCTTCGGGCGGCCGCCAACGATCGCAAGCGTGTTGATGCCGAAGGTCGACTGCAGCGGTGTGTGCTTGTAGAGGTTGTTGAGCACCACCTCCGGCATCTCGCCGCGCTTCAACTCGACGACGATGCGCATGCCGTCGCGGTCCGATTCGTCGCGCAGGTCCGAGATGCCTTCGATGACCTTGTTTCGGACAAGATCGGCGATGCGTTCGATCAGCCTGGCCTTGTTGACCTGGTACGGAATCTCCGTGAAGACGATCGCCTGGCGGTCGCCCTTCTTGTTCGTCTCCGTCGTCGACTTGGCGCGCATCAGGATCGACCCGCGCCCGGTCGTGTAGGCCTGCATGATGCCGCCGCGGCCAACGATGTAGCCGCCGGTCGGGAAGTCGGGTCCGGTGACGATGCGCACCAGTTGCCGGAGTTTCTCGATGGAGGTCAGGCGCGGTGCCTCTGGGGTGGTCGAGAGGTAAGTGTTCTCGATGATCCAGATGCAGCCGTCGAGCACTTCGGTGAGGTTGTGCGGCGGCACGTTCGTCGCCATGCCGACGGCGATGCCGGCCGACCCGTTCACTAGGAGGTTCGGGTACGGCGTTGGCAGAACGGTCGGTTCTTCAGTGGTCTCGTCGTAGTTCGGCGTGAAGTCGACGGTGTCCTTGTCGAGGTCGGACATCATGTCGTCGGCGAGCGATTTCAGGCGCGCTTCGGTGTAGCGCATCGCTGCGGCCGGATCGCCGTCGACCGAGCCGAAGTTCCCCTGGCCATCCACCAGCGGGTAGCGCATGTTGAAGTGCTGCGCCAGTCGCACGAGCGTGTCGTAGATCGACGCGTCGCCGTGCGGATGGAAGTTGCCCATCACCTCGCCGACGATCTTCGCGCACTTGCGGTAGCCGCGAGACGAAGACAGACCCATCGTCTTCATGCCGTACAGCACACGACGGTGCGCCGGCTTGAGGCCGTCGCGCGCGTCGGGCAGCGCTCGTCCGATGATGACGCTCATGGCGTAATCCATGTACGAGCGCTTCATCTCGTCTTCGATGTTGACGGGCAGTAACTGTGGGACGGCGATCTGGTCTGACATAGAAAAGGTTTCGGACTCGTGGCTTCGGGCTCTAGTCGGCGGCCGCAGACTCGGGGTCAGTCACCACGGGCCTGTCGCTCCCTCGTGCTAGACGTCGAGGTTCTGGACGTCCAGCGCGTTGTCCTCGATGAACTTGCGCCGTGGCTCCACCTGGTCGCCCATCAGCGTCGTGAACATCTGATCGGCTTCCGTGTGGTCTTCCGCACGGACCTGCAGCAGCGTGCGCACCGTTGGGTCCATCGTCGTTTCCCAGAGTTGCTCCGGGTTCATCTCGCCAAGCCCCTTGTAGCGGTTGATCGCCACGCCCTTCTTGCCAGCTGCGAGGAAGTAGTCGACAAGTTCGTCGACCGAGGCGAGGGTGACGTCTGGTTGCTCCGCCGCCTTCTTTGGGCGTTCCTTCGGGACGTCGGTGGTCGCCAGGCGCGCGATGTCTTCGATCGAGAGTCCGCCCTCCGGAGTCACGGCCGGTGCGGCTGGTGTGTCCTCGACCGCTTCCTGCTCGTCAGCGCTCTGTGGGCTGGACACGATGACGACACCGTTGAACACCGGCATCTCGCGCCGGGTCGAGAGGAGGTTGCGGTACTCCGGTGAGTTGAGTAACTCGAAGCCGATGGTGTGGAGCCGCGGGTAGCCGCTGGTGCGATCTTCGATCTGCAACTGGAAGCGGCTGTGTTCTTCGTCGGTCTCGACGACGACGCTGCGGAGCGGCGTACTGAGCGCCTGGGCGAGGGGCTCGAGGCGCTCGCGGTCCGCGAAATACTCGCGATCGGCACCGGCAACGAGCAGCGCTGTCACTATCTCGCGCGAATGCCCGCGACGCTCCACCGTTTGCATCAGCTTCTGGTGGGTCGTCAGTCGCTGCAATAACTTCTCGAGGTCGGCGCCGGACAGCTCGACGCCGGACGCCGGGATCTTTACCACGCGTCCACCGACTGAACGGCGGATCAGGTATTCCTCGAGGTCGCGTTCGTTCTTGATGTAGGTTTCCGACTTCCCACGCTTCACGCGGAACAGCGGTGGCTGCGCGATGTAGATGTAGCCGTTCTCGATCACCTGAGGAAGCTGGCGATAGAAGAACGTGAGCAGCAGCGTCCGGATGTGCGATCCGTCGACGTCTGCGTCCGTCATGATGATGATGCGGTGGTAGCGCAGCTTGCCGATGTCGAAATCCTCGGCGCCGATGCCGCAGCCGAGCGCGGCGATCATGGTCTTGATTTCGTCGCTGCCGAGCATCTTGTCGAAACGGGCTTTCTCGACGTTGAGGATCTTGCCCTTGAGCGGGAGGATCGCCTGGAAGCGACGGTCGCGCCCCTGTTTGGCAGAGCCACCTGCCGACTCGCCTTCGACGATGTAAAGTTCACTCTGCGCGGGGTCGCGTTCCTGGCAGTCGGCCAGCTTGCCTGGCAGTGAACTGCCGTCCAGCGCTCCCTTGCGTCGAACGAGGTCACGCGCCTTACGCGCGGCGTCGCGGGCTCTGGCAGCGTCGATCGCCTTGCCGATGATCTTCTTGGCGACCACTGGGTTCTCTTCGAGGTACTCGCCCAGTTTGTCGTTGATGATCGTCTCGACGATGCCCTTCACTTCGGTATTGCCGAGTTTGGTCTTCGTCTGGCCTTCGAACTGCGGTTGCGGAATCTTCACGCTGATCACCGCAGTGAGGCCTTCTCGGATGTCGTCGCCGGAGACGCTTTCCTTCAGATCCTTCGCCAGGTTGTTCTTGGTCGCGTAGGCATTGAGCGTGCGGGTCAACGCCGCGCGGAAGCCGGAAAGGTGCGTGCCACCTTCGTGCGTGTTGATGTTGTTCGCGAACGAGAAGGTCTGTTCGACGTAGCTGTCGTTCCACTGCATGGCGATCTCGGCGTCGATGCCGTCCTTCTCGCCGTGCATGTAGATCGGCTTGTCGTTCACCACCGCCTTGTTCTTGTTCAGGTGCTGGACGAACGAGACGATGCCGCCTTCGTAGTGGAACGTGTGGTTCTTGCCGTCGCGCTCGTCTTCGAGGGTGATGTTAATGCCACCGTTGAGGAATGCGAGTTCGCGCAGGCGCTGCGCGAGGATGTCGAAGCTGTAGACCGTCGTCTCGAAGATCTGCTCGTCGGGCTTGAACCGGACCTTCGTGCCGCGGCGCTTCGTCGTGCCGGTATTCTCGAGGTCCGCCACGGGCGCGCCGCGGTGGTAGGTCTGCTGGTAGACCTGGCCATTGCGCCAGATTTCCAGTTCGAGCGTCTCCGACAGCGCATTGACGACCGAGACGCCGACACCGTGCAGGCCGCCCGATACCTTGTAGGCGCTGTTCTCGAACTTGCCGCCGGCGTGCAGGACGGTGAGCACGACTTCAGCCGCGGACTTCCCGCTCTCGTGGCGATCGACGGGGATGCCACGTCCGTTGTCGATGACCGTCACCGCCCCGTCGATGTGAATCGTGACATTGACCTCGTTGCAGAAGCCACCAAGGGCTTCGTCAATCGAGTTGTCGACAATTTCGTAGACCAGGTGATGCAGTCCCGCCGGGCCGGTCGACCCGATGTACATGGCGGGTCGCTTCCGGACGGCTTCCAGACCTTCGAGAACCTTGATGCTGTCGGCCGAGTAGTCCGTGGATTCCTGCACTGACGCGTTGACGGCTTCCGGAGAGGGAGCCGACGCGTGCGTGATCACATCGTTCTGTTCAGTTCGTTCCATCAGACTCGCATCGGCATGATGACGTAGGTGTACTCGTAGCCTTCGGCGCTGACCGGCGTCATCACGGCCTGGCTGACTTCGTCCTTCAGTTCGAGGGCAACGATATCCGTCGACACGACCGAGAGGAAATCGAGGACGTACTGCGCGTTGAAGCAAATCTGCAGCGACGGCCCGCTGTAGTCGACGGGAAGGGTCTCGTGGGCCTCGCCGAGTTCAGGGCTGCTCGACATGACGTCGACCTTGCCCGCTTCGATCTGGAACTTGACCGCACGCGACCGTTCGTTCGAGAGCAGCGCGACGCGCTTGACGGCGGCGGTCAGGCGTTCACGCTCGAACTCGATGTGCTTGTCGTTGCCCTTCGGGATGACCCGCTCGTAGGCCGGGAACTGGCCGTCGATCATCCGCGAGATCAGTTTGCGTTCGCCGACGTCGAAGAAGAGGTGGTTCTCGCCGCGTTCGTAGGCAACGGTGGTGTCAGCCTCGGTGAGAAGTCGCCCGAGTTCCCCAAGGGTCTTCTTGGGGAGGATGGCTTTGATCTCGGTGTCGCTGGCGTCGCCGCCCTCGCGCTTCACGGTGACGAGCGCCAGGCGGTGACCATCAGTGGCGACCAGGCTCATCGAGTCGCCACGAAGCACGAATTGGGCGCCGTTCAGGAAGTAGCGCGTGTCCTCACCGGTGATGGCGAACTGTGTCTTCGCGACCATCTCCTTAAGGGAGGCACCCGAGAGCGCCGAGGTCGGCGTGATGCCTCCTTCTGGTAGGGCCGGGAAATCTTCCTTCGGTAACGTCTGCATCCGCGAGTCAAAGCGGTCAGCCGCAACCTTTACGCCGTTCTTGTCTTCGGCGATCCGGATGTCGGTATCGGGCAGCGACTTGACGATTTCGTACAGCTTCTTGGCTGGCAGCGTGAGCGAACCTGGCTTGGCAATCGTCGCGTTGCACTGACTGCGCAGCGCAACCTCGAGGTCTGTGGCGAGGAAGTGCACCTTGCCGTCCTTCGCGTCGAGCAGCACGTTTGCCAGGATCGGGATCGTGTTCTTGCGTTCGACGATGCCTTGAAAAAGTTGCAGTTCTCGGAGGAGGTCGTTCTTGCGGACGACGATGTCCATGGCTGTGCTGTCCTCGAAAAGGTCGTCGGCCCTGTGGGCTCGCGGATCCCTAATAGAGAGGGAAGATCTTGATTAGATAATTATATAGGAAAGAAGGGCGTGTTGAAAACGGTGGCAGAGCGTTTAGTCGTTTGAGATGAACGACTTATGTTGTGGAAAAGATGAGGATGCTTTTGGGGCTCAATAGGGCCGTTCAACTCATCCCTTTTTTATCCGCAGGTTATCCGCAGCTCACCGCTGTGCCTGTTGTGGAAAACCCTTCCGCCTAGCGGAATCCTTCCAGAAAACCGGTCATCAGGTTGTTGAAATCACTGTCGTTCTTCCGCAGGTTCTCGATCTTGCGGATCGAGTGGATGACGGTCGAGTGATGCTTCCCGCCGAAGCTCCGCCCTATTTCCGGTAGGGACGCGTGCGTCAGCGACTTGCACATATACATGGCAACTTGCCTCGGCATGGCCACCGACTTCGAGTTGTTCCTGGATTTCAACTCGACCAGTTTCAGGTTGTAGTAGTCCGCAACATATTTCTGGATGATCTCGATGGTGATGGCCTTCACCTCGTGGTCCAGGACGTTGCGCAGGACTTCCTGGGCCAGCGACAGGGATATTTCTTGGCCTGTGAGGGAGGCGTAGGCCACCAACCGGATCAGCGAGCCTTCGAGTTCCCGGATGTTCGTCTTGATGCGGCCGGCAATGTAGATGGCCACATCGTCGGCGAGTGGGACCGCTTCGCCTTCAGCCTTTTTCTTGAGAATCGCCACCTTCGTTTCGAGGTCTGGCGACTGAATGTCGGCGATGAGGCCCCACTCGAACCGGGAACGGAGTCGCTCTTCGAGAGCCGGGATCTCGTGAGGGGGACAGTCGCTGGAGAGCACAATCTGTTTCTGGGAGTCGTACAGGGCGTTGAAGGTATGAAAGAACTCGGTTTGGGTGCCTTCCTTGCCCGCCAGAAACTGGATGTCGTCGACGAGCAGCACGTCAACCGATCGGTAGCGCTCACGGAAGTCGATAACCCGGTCGTAGCGGACCGCGTTGATCATCTCGTTCATAAAACGTTCTGACGAGATGTAGGTGAGCTTCAGGTTGCGGTCGTGCTGCAGGACGTAGTGCCCGACGGCGTGCATCAAGTGCGTCTTACCGAGACCTACACCGCCGTAGATATAGAGCGGGTTGTAGGACCGCGAGGGGGCCTCGGCAACCGCCCTGCTGGCTGCATGAGCGAACTGGTTGGACGACCCGACGATAAAAGTGTCGAAGGTGTATCGGGGATTGAGCCCGGCGTGGGTCGTGACGGGAACTGCCGGCGTCGCCACCTGGAGCACCGCTGCCTCTTCCGGTTTCAGGGCCACATCGGCCGGGTCGCCCGCGGCGTCCGCGATGAAGTTCACCGACAACTGAGGCCGCTGCACCTCCGAGAGCGACTCGGCGATCACGCCAGAGTAGTGCTTCGTGAGCCATTCCTTGAACAGGCCGTTCGGCACACGGACTGATATCGAGGCGTCGTCCGCACTGATGAAGCTCGTCGGCTTGAACCAGGTGTAGAAGCTGTGGCGGTTAACTTTCGTCTCGACCCGAGCGAGTATTTGGTCCCAGAGATTCATTTCTTCAACAAAAACTGGCTTCGGTGAGCTTTCGCCCCATGAGCTGGTCTATTTTCAGGCCTCTGACTGGAATCAACTGTCCAGAAAGCCATATCTGACGCGATTTCCGAGCTTCGCCCTCGCAGAAAACGCGGAGAAATCGGACAAAGAGCTGAGCACTCGCGCAGATCGTGATGAATTTCCACAGTTTTTTCCACAGGTGTGGAAAACTTTGGGAAGAGACCAAAGGCGCATTCGCGGTGGGCTTTAACGAGTGGTCCAAGCGGCGGCGGATCGAGGAAGCCGACTCTAGCACACTCGCTCCTGCATTGACACTCTCCGAAGCCCTTCGATAACATAGGCAGTTCGTTTAAGTTACAGGTAACTGCAGAGGGCGATTGTGCTCCCGATCAGTTGCACGCCGACAGAGCTCCCAAGCGGGCTCCCGGAGAGGTCATGAAGGGTAAGCGCACATACCAGCCGAATACGCGCCGTCGGGCTAAGGCGCATGGATTTCTTGTTCGTATGGCCACGAAGAACGGCCGCCTCGTCCTGAAGCGCCGTCGCGCCAAGGGGCGGAAGCGTCTGACGGTCAGCAGCGAATAGCACCTTCGTCGCCGCACGGTTGACCCCGTGCGGCAGCGTGGATCATGGCCGGATTTGATCGAAGCGAACGCGTTCGCAAGAGACCTGAGTACCTGCAGATTTACGACCGGGGCGTCAAAGTTCACGGACGCTGTTTTACCCTGTTCCGCTTCGCGAACGGTTTACCAACCGGCCGGCTCGGTATCGCGGCCACACGGAAGCTGGGCGGAGCGGTGGTCAGGAACAGGGCGAAACGACTGGTGCGGGAGATGTTCCGACGGAACAAACTCGCGCCAGGATTCGACATAGTCATCGTGCCGAAGCGGGAACTGCTGGACACCAGCCTGGCCGCCCTTGAAAGTGAATTCCGCCACATACTCGAACGTAGCGCCAGACGAGGGCGTTGACGACTCAGGCGCACGCCAGCCAGTTGACCCGTCAACTGGCGTGCGGATGGCACTCGTACTGCTTCGGGGTTACAAACTCTTTATCTCCCCGCTGTTTACCGGATCTTGCCGGTTCCTGCCTTCCTGTTCTGATTACGCAGCCGAAGCCATCCGCCTCTACGGCGTGCGTCGCGGCTCCTGGATTGCCATGAAGCGCCTCTCGAGGTGCCACCCATTCTGCGCCGGCGGTCACGACCCGGTGCCCCGAAGGAACTGAATTGGAACGCCGCGTTCTCATCGCACTCTTCTTGTCGTTTCTGGTGCTCTTCGCGTATCAGACCTTCGTCCCGTCCACGCCGGCGAAACCCAAGACGGTGACGTCAGGGACTCCGGTTGCCGGTGCGGAGGCTGCCGTGTCCGTCGCCAATCAGTCAGACGCGACCCCGCCTCCTGCAGCGATGGTCGGCGGCGAGGCCGAGACCGACGTGAAATTGGAGACCCCGCACGTGGTGGCGACGTTCACCAACCGGGGGGCGAGGCTGAAAAGCTGGCGCCTGAAGGAATACCGCGATCCGAGCGGGAGCCCGCTCGAACTGGTCGACGCCACGCTGAATGGTCAGCCGCTGCCCTTCTCGCTCGTGCTTTCTGACGTCGCCACGACGTCGCTGCTAAACAGTGTGTTGTTCGCCGTAAAACAGTCTGGCGAACAGGTCGAATTCGAGTACCGCAACGAAGCCGGCCTGAACGTTACGAAGCTGTTCACGCTGAATCCCGCCACCTACACGGTCGACGTGCAGATCCGCGTGCTGCAGAATGGTGGCGCGGTAGTCCCCACCATCCAGTGGGGACCAGGGCTCGGCGACCGCGACTCGCAGGCCGGCCGTTATGCCGTCAAGCCGGAGGCGCTGTTCTCGTCGGCCGGCTCGGTCACCCGCGTGGCGTCCGCCAAGATTGCCGCGTCCCCCAACTACAGCCAGACCTTCGACTACGTCGGCATCGACGACCACTACTTCGCGGTCTTCGCCGTGAAGCCTGGTGCCGTGAAGGTGGACTACCAGTCGGTGCAGGTGGCTCCTCCGGCTGGCTCCAAGGACGCGGCGCGCGACCTGGTGGCGTTCTCGCTGACCCCGTCAGCCGCAGACCAGAAGCTCACCTTCTTCGCCGGTCCCAAGGAGTTCGACACACTTGCCGCGATCGACAGGAACATCACGAAGGCCATCAACTTCGGCATGTTCTCCGTCATCGTCGTCCCTCTGCTCCGTTCCCTGGACTGGATCCACGGGTACGTCGGTAACTACGGCTGGGCGATCTTCATCCTCACGGTCCTCATCAACCTGGCGCTGTTCCCGCTCAACCACAAGAGCGTCGTCTCGATGCGCAAGATGCAGGAGATTCAGCCCGAGGCCAAAGCGATCCAGGAGCGCTACTCCAAGCTCAAGAGCACCGACCCGGCCAAGCAGAAGATGAACTCCGAGCTGATGACGTTGTATCGCGAGAACGGCGTCAATCCGGCCAGCGGGTGCATTCCGATTCTGCTGACGCTGCCCGTCTTCCTGGCGTTCTACGCACTGTTGACGACCGCCATCGAACTGCGTGGCGCGCCGTTCGTGTGGTGGATTCACGACCTGTCGCTGCCCGACCCGTTCTATGTGATGCCCGTGCTCGTTGGGGCGTCACAGATCCTGACGCAGTGGATGACGCCGCAGGCGGGCATGGACCCGACGCAGCAGAAGATGATGATGATCATGCCGGTCGCGCTGATCTTCGTCTTCGTGTCCACGCCGTCCGGAGCACTGATTTACTGGCTGGTCGGCAACGTCTGGCGCCTGGGCCAGATGCAGGTCACCAACTATATTCATCCACCGAAGGTACACGTCGTCCGGCCAGCGGCCGAGCGGCGCGTGAAGCGCGTAGGCGTGGGCAAGACCGACACAGCGACGCGAGAGAATTGAGATGTCCGAGAACGTCACCCCGATCGTCGACTTTCTGAACACGTTCAACGAGGCACTTGGCATCACGTCGGCGATCGATGTGGAGCACGCCGACGAAGGGCCGCGTCTGAACATGACCGGTGAAGACGCGGAACTGCTGGCGCGTCATCGCGGCGAGCCGCTCAAGGCCCTGCAGTACGTCGTCGACATGGCGTTCGGCCGCGAACTCGGCGAGGAGAAACGCATCTTTGTGGATGCCCTCGGCTACCGCAAGGGCAAGGACATCGAGTTGCGGCAGATGGCGAAGTATCTCGCCGGCAAGGCCAAGGACACGGGCATGGAACAACAACTCGGCCCGTTGAACCCCTATGAACGGCGCCTGGTCCACATGGCGGCCGCGGAAGTTCCTGGCGTGAAGACCGAGAGCATCGGCGATACGTTCACCAAGACCGTCACAATCTCCGCACGGAAGTAGTCGGTTCCGCCGGGCAGGCCACAGCGGCCTGCCCGCTTCATTCCCGGGCTGCCACCCGCGTGTCGTTCGAATCCCCAATGAGCGACCGATGTTCTCCACCCTTGACACGATCGTCGCGATAGCCACTCCCCTGGGCCGAGGCGCTCTTGGTGTTGTGCGCCTCAGTGGCCCTGACGCACACCGGATTGCGCAGGTTCTGCTCCGGCGGACACAGCCTCTCGAACCGAGGCATGCGACGCTCGCGAGTGCGCGGTTCAGTGACGTGCCAGACCAGGTGATCGCGACATGGTTCCAGCAACCGGCGTCGTTCACTGGTGAGGACGTCGTTGAGATCAGCGCGCACGGCAGCAGCGTGGTGCTGTCGGCGATCGTGCGTGGAGCGCTTACCAACGGCGCGCGTGCGGCGGCGCCTGGCGAGTTCACACTTCGCGCGTATCTGAACGGAAAGCTCGATCTCCCCAGGGCTGAAGCCGTCGCCGATCTCGTCGATGCGGTGACGCCGGCACAAGCCCGTGCCGCATTCGACCAACTGAACGGCACGCTCACCGCCGCGATCGCTGACATCGATGCAGAGTTGTTCGACCTGGTCGCGAAGCTCGAAGCGTCAGTCGATTTCCCAGAGGAGGGATATCACTTCCTCGAGCCCGGCGACGCCGCGCGAGCTATTGCTGGTGTCATCAGCCGCATCGACGCATTGCTGTCGACAGCCGCGCGTGGGCGGCTCGTGCGCGACGGTGCGACGGTCGTCCTCGCCGGAAAGCCCAACGCCGGGAAGTCGAGTCTGTTCAATCGACTTCTTGGCGCCGACCGGGCGATTGTGACCGCCATCCCTGGAACCACCAGGGACCTCGTCAGCGAAGTTGTCGATCTCGGCGGCCTGCGCGTCACGCTGGTGGACACCGCGGGCTTAACGGATAGCGCAGATCCGGTCGAACGGGAGGGAGTCGGTCGAGCAACTCGGGCGGCAGCGTCAGCAGACCTGGTGCTGCTGGTTCTGGACTGGTCGCTGCCTGAGGATAGTGAGGTTCGTGCGACACAAGGGGTTGATTCAAAAAGACTTACTGTCTTGAATAAGTGCGATGTCGCACGACCAACTGGACTCGGCGATGGGGTCCGTGTGTCGGCGCTGACGGGCGCCGGAATCGACGACCTGATTCGAGAGATTCACCAGAAACTCGGGCTCGGCGTGGCCGCTGACACGCCCGCGGTCACCAACGTTCGTCACATTGACCTGCTCCAGAGGGCCAGCGCCAGCCTTCAGGAGGCGCACTCGTCGATTGTGGCGGCTGGCGAAACCCTGCCAGAGGAGTTCGTCCTCGTCGACCTGCAGGATGCCAGACGTTTACTGGAAGAGATCTCTGGGGTCCGAACGCCAGACGATGTGCTCATTCATGTGTTCAGCCGGTTTTGCATAGGGAAATGACGGTTTTGAAGACGTACGACGTCATCGTGGTGGGTGCGGGCCACGCAGGCTGTGAAGCAGCGTTCGCTGCGGCTCGTCTCGGCGTGAGCGTGGGGGTCTGCACGCTGTCGCTGGACACCGTGGCCCACATGCCTTGCAATCCAGCCATTGGTGGCACCGCCAAGGGGCATCTCGTACGCGAGATTGACGCCCTTGGCGGCCTGATGGGTCAGGCGATAGATGCCACCGGTATTCAGTTCAAGTTGCTGAACCGCAGTCGTGGACCTGCCGTCTGGTCGCCAAGGGCTCAGGCGGACAAGAAGGCGTACGGCGCCTGGGTGCGCAGCCGTTTGGACGCTGAACCCAACATCGAATGGGTGATCGGCAGGGCCGGCAGTATTCTCAGCGCGAATGGCAACGTCACCGGACTGGCGCTCGAAAACGGCGACGTCATCGCGTGTTCGGCGCTGGTGATTACGACCGGGACCTTCCTCAATGGGCTCATTCACATCGGCGACGAGCAATTGCCAGCGGGTCGGGCTGATGAGCCACCCACGGTCAGTCTGTCCGAGGCGCTCAAGGGGTTCGGCTTCGCCTGGGGTCGGCTGAAGACCGGAACCCCGCCGAGACTGGACCGGGCGAGCATCGACTTCGATGGCTGTGTCCGTGCGGGTGTCTTCGCGCTCGAGCCTGGCGACACGCCGGCTGTGCCGTTCTCCTTTCTGACGGAGACGTTAGACCGGCCACAGACGCCTTGTTACCTGCTCCACACCACGGACGGGGTGCATCGCCTGGTGAAGGAGAACCTCTCCGCCTCTCCGCTGTTCAACGGGCAGATCCGCGGCATCGGTCCGAGATACTGCCCCTCACTCGAGGACAAGGTGGTTCGATTCCCTGACAGGGAGCGTCACCAGATCTTCCTCGAGCCGGAAGGGGTCGATGCACGCGAGATCTATCTAAACGGGCTGTCGATGAGCCTCCCCCGCCGAGTTCAGGAGGCGATCGTCCGCGAGTTGCCTGGACTGGCGGACGCGGTGATGCTCAGGCCCGGGTATGCCGTGGAGTACGACTTCATCCAGCCGACCGAACTCACGCGCACGCTCGAGACAAAGCGGGTTGGCGGACTCTTCCTCGCCGGGCAGATCAACGGCACCTCCGGCTACGAGGAGGCCGCGGCTCAGGGGTTGGTCAGTGGAATCAACGCAGCGAAGCGTGTGCGCCGCGAGCCGGAGGTGACGTTTGGCCGGGACGAGGCCTACATCGGCATTCTGGTTGACGATCTGATCACCAAGGGGTGTCTCGAGCCGTACCGCATGTTTACGTCGCGGGCCGAGTATCGACTCCTACTTCGGATCGACAATGCCGATCTTCGACTGACCCCTAAAGGTCGAGACGCGGGGTTGGTCGCGGACGACCGGTGGGAACATTTCCTCGAGCGGCGGTCCGCCCTCGAGCGGAACCTCTCCGTGCTCGACTCTTCTCCGGTGCGTTCCAAGACTGGCGACACGGTGTCTGCTGCGCAATTGCTGCGGCAACCTGAAACATCGCTCACCGGCTTGCTGGAGCGTGGTGTTCGCCTCGAATTGCGGAGCGGCTTTGGTGGAATCGATGCGGCAACTCTCGAGACGACCGTGAAATACGAGGGCTATCTCCGCCGGCAACAAAGCGAAGTCGAGCGGATGAAGCGTGATGAACGCCGACGGATTCCGGCTGGCTTTCCCTTCCACCTGGTGCCTGGGTTGACTCGAGAGGCGGTAGATCGGCTCGAGCAGATCCGTCCGGACACGCTTGGCCAGGCCCTCAGAATCCCAGGCATCACGCCCGCCGCCGTGGCAGTGCTCGCGGCCTACGTCACGCGTGCGATTCAGGGTGGCCAAGTCTCATGAGAGACAGCACGGTTCGCGATCGCATCTCCGAACGACTGGAGGCGGCGTCAGTGCCTCCAGACGCATTGGTTCTTGCTGGCCTGGAGGGCTATCTCGGATTGCTGGCCAGGTGGAACGCGAAAATCAATCTGACCGCGCTTCCGGTCCAACCGCCGACGGACGCTGCCTTGGACAAGTTGCTGATAGAACCGCTTGTTGCTGCACCGTTCTTCCCCGCTTCTGCTGAAGCCTGGATTGATCTCGGTTCGGGTGGTGGATCCCCTGCGCTTCCACTCCGATTGGCGTGCAGACTGGGGTCGCTGGTGCTGGTTGAATCCCGCGAGCGTAAGTGCGCCTTCCTTCGGGAGGCCATTCGGGCGCTGGGCCTCGAGCAGACCACCGTGATCAATGCGCGATTCGACGCGCTGCAGACCGCATCACCTGTCGACGTGGTGACGGTCCGGGCGGTCAGGATTGATGCCGATATGGAGGCGTTGCTCAGGCGTATCCTTCGGGTTGGCGGATTACTCTTCTGCTTCGGGACCCCGTTAGAGTCGGCCTCTTATTCGGTCACTCACGAGGCTGACCTTCCGGATGGGTCTCAACTGACAGTGGCAGCCAGGCTCAGGTAATGTTCCACGTGGAACACTCCGCGGCTTAGTTGGTCCTTTGTTCCACGTGGAACAAGCAGCCAGGTCAAAGACATTGACCAGGAAGTGGCCATTCCCTATTCTGGAGGGCCCATCGTTATCGTTTCTCTGATCTTGTAGGCCGAGTAGCCAAAATGAGCCGCGTTGTCGCTGTTGCCAATCAGAAAGGCGGAGTGGGAAAGACCACCACTACGTTGAATCTTGCCGCTTCGCTGGCTGCTGCAGGCCGGCGGGTGCTGCTGATTGATGTCGACCCTCAGGGCAACCTGACCAGTGGCGTCGGCTTGAAGGGTCAGGCCGCCACCGCAGGCACGGTCTACAACGCGCTCACACAGGCGGAACCGCTCGAGGATGCATGTCCGTTCATCCTCAAGACCCGTACCGAGCGGCTTGAGTTAGTGCCTGCCGACCGCAATCTCACCGGCGCCGAAATCGAGATGGTCCCCCTCGACCGGCGTGAAGAGCGGCTGCGAGTCCTGCTCGCGTCCGTGCGCGACGACTACGACTACATCTTCATTGATTCGCCGCCGTCGCTCGGCCTGCTCACGCTCAACGCGCTCGTCGCTGCAGACGCCGTATTAATACCCCTCCACTGCGAGTACTACGCGCTCGAGGGATTGGCTGATCTCTGGGGCACCATCCGCCGTGTGCGAGGTGCGCTGAATCCGAACCTCGACATCGAAGGTGTCCTGTTCACGATGTTCGATGAGCGGACCAATCTGGCCCAGCAGGTGGCGGGCGAAGTGCGAGCTTTCTTCAAGGAGAAGGTCTATCGCACGACGATCCCGCGGAATGTCAGGCTAGCTGAAGCGCCAAGCCACGGCATGTCGGTGATCGAGTACGACCCGAAGTCGCGCGGCGCCGAAGCCTACGTAGCACTCGCCCAGGAAGTGCTGGAGCGGGCGGCCACCAATGCTGCCAAGTCCTGAGCGCGCTTTGCATTACCAGCGGTCTCCACCGTACTGAGCTTCTGACACATGGAAAAACGCCCCGCACTTGGCAAAGGTCTCAGCGCACTCATTCCTGATGCGCCAGAGCAGGCCCGATCGTCCCCGGTGGAACTCGACATCGACCGGCTCACACCGAACACCTATCAGCCGCGCGGCCAGTTCGATGATGCCCGTCTCGACGATCTGGCAAAGTCGATCAAGTCGAACGGTGTCATTCAGCCAATTGTGGTGCGTAAGGTCGGTGACCAGTTCCACATCATCGCCGGCGAGCGCCGCTGGAGAGCCGCACAGAAGGCTGGGCTGACGCGGGTCCCCGTGGTGGTGAGGGAGGTCCCGGTTGGAGGCGAGCAGTCAGTGCTGGAAATGGCGCTGATCGAGAATATCCAGCGCGAGAGCCTGAACCCGATCGACGAAGCCCTCGCCTACCGCCGTCTGGCCGATGAGTTCCAGTTGACGCAGGAGCAGATCGCCGGCTCCGTCGGCAAGGACCGCGCGACCGTCGCCAACTTCATTCGCCTCCTCCGCCTGCCCGAGGCGGTTCGCGCCGATGTGGCGGTCGGCAGTCTGTCGATGGGACACGCCCGTGCCCTGCTGGCGCTGACCAACGAAGCGGATCAGCGCCGCATCGCCCGCGACATCGTCAGCCGCAATCTGTCCGTCCGCGAAACCGAGTCGATGGTCCGCAAGGCCGCCGAAGAAAAGGGGCCGGCGAAAGAGGGCCACGAGCCACCGAAAGCGGACGTGCACACGCGCGCCGCCGAAGACAGGCTTCGCCTTCACTTCGGCACTCGGGTGCGTATTGTGCGCAGTGGAGCGAAGGGTCGTATCGAGATCGACTTCAGCAACGAAGACGAACTGATTCGCCTGTTCGAGCAGTTGACGGGAGAGCAGTAAGAGTCGCGCCAACTCTGTAGCTTCACAGGCGCGTACATGGTATAAACAGATCTTCCGCGCTTGTGAAACTTAGCGCAAGCTCTAGCGCGCCCTTGGGAAATCGTGACAAATCGAACTGCTGCATCCCGCTATGCCCGCGCACTGCTTGACGTTGCGCTCAAGGAGCAGGCGGATCTCGACACTATCGAATCCGAACTCGGCGCATTCGCCCTGCTCTTCGAGCAGAACGACGCGCTCCGCAAGGCGCTGCTGAATCCCGCGGTGCCCCTGCCACGCAAACGTGCAGCTGTCGCCGACCTCATCGCGAAGGCCGGCGTCATGCCGGTCGTCGGCAAGACGATGGCGCTGCTGGCCGAACGCGACCGACTGAACATCCTGAGCGAGGTGGCCGAGGCGTTCCGCCAGCGCTTACTCGACCTCCGGAATGTCGTCCGCGCCGTCGTCACCACCGCCGAGCCGCTGCCTGCCGAACGCCTGCAGGCCATTCAACACAGCCTCGCGTCCGCCACCGGCCGCACCGTGGAACTCACCTCTCGTGTCGACCCCGCCATTCTCGGAGGCATGGTCGCGCGCGTAGGTGGCACCGTATTCGACGCGAGCGTCACCAGCCACCTGCAGCGCATCAAGCAGCGCCTGGCCGCCAGCATTTAACAGAGCACATCAATGGACATCAAAGCCGAAGAGATTTCCAAGATCATCCGCGACCAGATCGGCAGCTATGCCGTCGACGTCGACGTGGCAGAAGTCGGTAGCATCATTTCGATCGGTGACGGCATCGCGCGCGTCCACGGGATCGAGAACGCCATGGCCGGCGAGATGATCGAGTTCCCGCACGGCGTGTTCGGTATCGCACTGAACCTCGAAGAGGAAAGCGTCGGCACGGTGCTCCTCGGCGACTTCACGAACATCAAGGAAGGCGACACGGTCAAGCGCACGGGTCGCATCATCTCGGTGCCTGTCGGTGAAGAGATGCTCGGCCGTGTGGTCAATGCGCTCGGCCAGCCGATCGACGGCAAGGGCCCGATCAACACCAAGCAGTTCTCGCCCATCGAGCGACTGGCGCCAGGCGTCGTCGACCGTCAGGGCGTGAAGGAACCGCTCCAGACCGGCCTCAAGGCCATCGACGCGATGGTGCCGGTCGGCCGAGGCCAGCGCGAGTTGATCATCGGCGACCGCCAGACCGGCAAGACCGCGGTGGCGATCGACGCGATCCTCAACCAGAAGGACACCGGCGTCATCTGCATCTACAACGCGATCGGTCAGAAGCAGTCGACCATCGCACAGGTCGTGCGCACCCTCGAGGAAGCCGACGCGATGCGCTACACCATCGTCGTCGCGGCTGGCGCCTCAGACCCGGCGCCGCTCCTCTACATCAGCCCGTACTCGGCCTGCACCATCGGTGAGTACTTCCGCGACAGCGGCCGCCACGCGCTCGTGGTATACGACGACCTCTCGAAACACGCCGTCGCCTACCGCGAAATCTCGCTGCTCCTCCGACGTCCCCCGGGTCGCGAGGCATACCCAGGCGACGTGTTCTACCTGCACTCGCGCCTGCTGGAGCGTGCCGCGAAGCTGAACAACGAACTCGGCGGCGGCTCGCTGACGGCGCTGCCGATCATCGAAACCCAGGCGGGCGACCTGTCGGCGTACATTCCGACCAACGTCATTTCGATCACCGACGGCCAGATCTTCCTCGAGTCGGACCTGTTCAACCAGGGTGTCCGTCCGGCCATCAACGTCGGCAACTCGGTGTCGCGCGTCGGCGGCTCGGCCCAGATCAAGGCGATGCGTCAGGTGGCAGGCACGCTGCGTCTCGACCTCGCGCAGTACCGCGAACTCGCGGCTTTCGCGCAGTTCGGCAGCGACCTCGACAAGTCGACGCAGGCGCAGTTGACGCGCGGCGCACGTCTTGTCGAAATCCTGAAGCAAGGTCAGTACGAGCCGCTGTCGGTCGAGCGCCAGGTGGCGATCATCTTCGCCGGCGTCAATGGCTACCTCGACAACGTCGCCCTCGGCGACCTCCGCGCCTTCGAGGCCGACCTCTACACGTATCTCGAGACGCGCGCCCCGAGCATCTTCCAGGGCATCGTCGCGAAGAAGCAATTGGACGACGACATCAAGGCGGCGCTCACTGCAGCCGTCAAGGAATTCGCCGCGGAGTTCGCAGCCCGCAAGGCGATGTAAGCAGTCCGCCTCACGAAGGCACGAAGCGCACGACGAGTTCCTCCGTGAGCTTTGCGCCTTTGTGATTGTTGGACAGTGTGTAACTCATGCCATCACTGATTGACCTCCGCCGCCGCGTTCGCGCGGTGAAGAACACGCAGCAGATCACCAAGGCCATGAAGATGGTCGCGGCATCGAAGCTGCGCCGCGCGCAGGAGCGGATCACCAACGCGCGTCCCTACGCGGTGCAGATGCAGCACGTGCTGGCAGGCCTGGCGGGTCGTGTCGACTCGTCGATCCACCCGCTGCTCACCGTCCGCGAACAGGGGCCAGACAGCCGGACGCTCATCATCTCGGTGACGGCCGACAAGGGACTCTGCGGCAGCTTCAACACCAACGCCATCAAGTCCGCCGCCCTGGCCGCTGTCGGTTCCACGACGCCGGTCTCGCTCGGCCTCGTCGGCCGCAAGGGGCGCGAGTACTTCGGGCGTCGGGACTACTCGATCGAGTTCGAGCAGATCGGCATCTTCCAGAAGCTCACCTTCGCCAACGCCCAGACGATCGCCACGCTCGCGATGGACGCCTTTACGTCGGGCCGTGCCGACCGTGTGCTGCTCGTCTACAACGAGTTCAAGTCGGTGATTGCGCAGAAGGTCGTCGTCGACCAGTTGCTGCCCATCGCCCGCACCGACCTGCCGGGTCAGGCCCAGCAGCAACCCGACGAGGCGCAGGTCGACTACCTCTACGAACCGAGCGCGCAGGAGATTTTCAATCAGCTCCTGCCGCGCTACGTTGAAGTGCAGGTCTACCGGGCGCTGCTCGATTCGAACGCGGCGTTCTACGCGGCGCAGATGACGGCAATGGACTCGGCAAGCCGCAACGCCGCGGATATGATCGGCAGCCTCACGCTCTACATGAACAAGGTCCGTCAGGCCGCGATTACGCGCGAAATCATCGAAGTGGTTTCGGGCGCTCAGGCGCTGTAGGAAACAGACATTCCGTAGCGTCGGGTCTTCAGACCCGGCGACGATGAGACGAATATGGCTGACAAGAATTTCGGAAAGATCGTGGCGATCATCGGGCCGGTGCTCGACATCGAATTCGAGGCGGGCAAGCTTCCCGAGATCTACAACGCACTGCGTATCTCGGCGAAGATTGCCGACGGTACCACCGTCGAGGTCATTGCGGAGGTCGAGCAGCACCTCGGCGAGAACCGCGTCCGCGCCGTTGCGATGAAGCCGACCGACGGCCTCCAGCGCGGGATGAAGGCGGAGGACCTCGGCGAGGCCATCACGGTGCCGGTCGGGCCCATGACGCTCGGCCGCGTGCTGAACGTCCTCGGCGAGCCGGTCGACTTCCCGGATCGCCCGGTCGAGTCGAAGGAGCGCTGGCCCATCCACCGCGCGGCGCCGACACTCGAGCAGCAGTCGACCGAACTCAAGATGTTCGAGACCGGCATCAAGGTTATCGACCTGCTCGAACCGTACCTCCAGGGCGGCAAGATCGGGCTGTTCGGCGGCGCGGGTGTCGGCAAGACCGTCATCATCCAGGAACTCATTCACAACATCGCCTTGAAGCACGGCGGTGTGTCGGTGTTCGCCGGCGTCGGCGAGCGCACCCGTGAAGGCAACGACCTCTGGGTCGAGTTCCAGGAGAGCGGCGTCATCGACGTCAACGACCCGTCCAAGTCGCGCGCCGCACTGGTCTACGGCCAGATGACCGAGCCGCCGGGAGCACGCCTGCGCGTCGGTCTCTCGGCCCTCACCCTGGCCGAGTACTTCCGCGACGCGGAAGGCAAGGACGTGCTGCTGTTCGTCGACAACGTCTTCCGCTTCACGCAGGCCGGTTCGGAAGTGTCGGCGCTGCTTGGTCGCATGCCCTCCGCCGTCGGCTATCAGCCGACGCTGGCGAGCGAAATGGGCGCGATGCAGGAACGCATCACCTCGACGAAGAAGGGCTCGATCACCTCGGTGCAGGCCATCTACGTGCCCGCCGACGACTACACCGACCCGGCGCCGGCCACCACCTTCGGTCACCTCGACGCGACGACCAACCTCTCGCGCGCGATTGCCGAACTCGGCATCTACCCGGCGGTCGACCCGCTCGCCTCGACGTCGCGCATTCTCGACCCGCGCATCCTCGGCGACGAGCACTACAACGTGGCGCGTGCAGTGAAGCAGATCCTCCAGCGCTACAAGGATCTGCAGGACATCATCGCGATTCTCGGTATCGATGAACTGTCGGAAGACGACAAGCTCACCGTGTCGCGCGCCCGCAAGATCCAGAAGTTCCTGTCGCAGCCGTTCTTCGTCGCTCACCAGTTCACGGGCCTCGACGGCAAGTACGTACCGATCGCCGACACGATCCGCGGCTTCAAGGAGATCGTCGAAGGCAAGCACGACGAGATCCCGGAACAGGACTTCTACCTGGTCGGCACCATCGAGGACGTCCTCGAGAAGTTCCGGAAGCGGCAGGCGGCGTAGCATGGCCGGCACGTTCCAGCTCCAGATCGTCTCGGCCGATCGGTCGATCGTCAACGAGACGGTCGACGAGATCCAGGTTCCGGGCTCTGAAGGCTACTTCGGCGTCCTCCCGGGTCACACGCCGCTGCTGGCGCTGCTTGGCACGGGCGAACTCTGGTTCCGCCGGGGTTCGGAGACGTCCTATGTGTCGCTGTCTGGTGGCTTCGCTGAAGTCCAGCCAGACCGCGTCACTATCCTCGCGCAGCTTGCCGAACGTGCCGACGAGATCGACATCGTGCGTGCCGAGGCGGCGAAGCGCAGGGCGGAAGAGCGGCTGTCGCGACCGACCATGGACGTCGACTCCGAACGCGCACGCGTCGCCCTGCTGAAATCGCTCATCCGTCTTCAGGTCGCCACGCGCGCCCGCGTTCGTGGCTAAAGTCGTCAGGGCCCGGCGTCCGTAGCCGGGCCACTGCACATGCTGTCCAATCTCGCCAACCTGTTCCGATACCGAGGACTCATCCAGAGCCTCGTTGCGCGCGAGCTAAAAGCGCGCTACCGCGGATCAGTGCTTGGGTTGCTCTGGTCGTTCATCAACCCGATCCTCCTTCTCTCCATCTACACGTTCGTGTTCACGGTGGTGCTGCCCAACCGCAACCCGATCGCCCAGCCCTACGCCGTGTTCATGTTCTGCGGCATCCTGCCGTGGAACTGGTTCTCGTCGTCGTTGATGGAGGCGTCGAACTCGCTGGTATCTGGCGGCAACCTGATCAAGAAGGTGCTGTTCCCTGCGGAGATCCTGCCAATCGTCAGCGTCCTGGCGAACATGGTCCACTTCTTCCTTGGCCTCATCATCCTCATCGCCTTCCTCATCGGCTACCGCCACTGGCCCGACCCGCTCGGTCTGCTCTGGTTCCCGGTCGTCGTGGTCGTGCAGTTGATCTTCACCACGGGCCTCGCGCTGTTTCTTTCGGCGCTGACGGTGCACTACCGCGACATCCGGGACCTGCTGCAGAACCTGCTGATGTTCTGGTTCTTCGCCACGCCGATCATCTACCCGTGGCAGGACGAGAACGTCCGGCAGTACAAGTGGCTGTTCGACATCAACCCGTTCACGCACCTTGCCGTGTCGTACCAGGAGATCCTGTTCTTCCCGGGTCCGGTGGGACACGCGACCTGGCTGATGGTGCTCGCGGTGGTGTCGGTGTTCGTGTTCCTCGGCGGCTACTGGTTCTTCGATCGCCTGCGCGATTCGTTTGCGGAGGTCGTGTAGCGTGAACGCGATCGAACTCGCCAACGTCTCGAAGATCTACCGGCGCTACAGCGGACGCCAATTCGCCACGCTGAAGAGCGCGCTCCTGCAGCGCAGCATCCTGCGCGATCTGAGTGCGGCCGAAACCTTCCCGGCACTCTCCGACGTCTCGTTCTCTGTCCCAAAGGGATGCACCTACGGTGTCATCGGCCGTAACGGCTCTGGCAAGAGCACCGCGCTGAAACTGGTCGCCGGCATCACCAAGCCGACGAGCGGTACGGTGAAGGT
>Ga0114966_10000439_pt1 | contig 40520 bp, 29 predicted proteins | sample M_130207_XF_Meta_FD_87029 | JGI IMG/M metagenome (GOLD analysis project Ga0114966, IMG submission 87029) | Freshwater microbial communities from Lake Montjoie, Canada to study carbon cycling - M_130207_XF_MetaG | ecosystem: Environmental > Aquatic > Freshwater > Lake | place: Lake Montjoie... | reverse complement strand
TCTGCGTCGTAGAACTCCATCACGACAAGAACTTCAGCCGACATCGTTCCTTTTCCCAATTCTTACTTGGGACCATGCAAACTCCTAACACGATGAACGTGATGAAACGATCAACACAAAAACTCACTCGGCAACCGCCGAGGACAAGGACGGGCCGGATAGTAAGCCACTATTCCATCGATGCAAGCATGTGGTGAATGTGTCAACAAAATGAAATACTGGGGGCGCTCGGGGAATGCGTGCTGAAGTGACCTGCCGCCCTCAAGGCCAGTACAACAATTTTTCAGCACGCATCCGCACGAGAAACCGTTCTACTTGGAGGTGACGCGCGAAGTCTCGCCCGTGGCATCTTCGGAGCAGTCGGTCTGCTCGCGAGAATTCGTATGCCGCCACATTTCCGCATGAGCTCCCGTCGCAACGGCAGGTTTTGCGGAAGAAGATCGTTTACGCTGCCGATGCACTGCCGGAGAGACACGCCATCCGTCGAATCACGTTCCACCATTTAGGACGCCCCACTCATGCCCGTCGTCACGCTGCCTCGACCGCTCAAGGGGATCGTTCCGCCGATGGTCACGCCGCTGCATGGCCGTGATGAACTGGACCATTACGGGCTGAGCCGCCTCGTCGAGCATCTGCTCACGGGCGGTGTGTCCGGTCTGTTCATCCTCGGCACCACGGGCGAGGGGCCGAGTCTCAGCTATCGCCTGCGGTACGAGTTGATTGAGAAAACGTGCGAACTCGTCGCCGGTCGCGTGCCGGTCCTCGTTGGCATCACCGACACGTCACTCGTTGAAGCCATCGAGCTGGCGAAGTTCTCGCGCGACGCAGGTGCCGCCGCCGTCGTGGCCGCTCCGCCGTATTACTTCCCGGCCGAGCAGCCACCAATACTCACGTTTCTGTCGTGTCTGGCCGACGAATCGTCGCTGCCGCTGTTTCTCTACAACATGCCGTCGTGCGTGAAGGCAACGCTGGCGTTCGAGACGGTCGAAGTACTCGCCCGTCATGCGAACGTTGTCGGCCTGAAGGACAGTTCAGGCGACATGTCCTACTTCCGCCGTGCCCTCACGTTGCGCGAGGCCCGACCTGACTGGACGATCCTGATGGGACCAGAGCAGTTGATGGCCGAGTCGGTGTTGCTCGGCAGCGACGGCGGAGTGACCGGTGGCGCGAATCTGCATCCGCGTCTGTTCGTCGATCTGTACGAAGCCGCCTCGCGCCGCGATCAACCGACAATCGACCGCCTTCAGTCCGAAGTCGTCGCTCTCGCCCGCATCTACAACGTCGGTGGCAGCGGCATGGCCCCGTACCTGTGCGGCCTGAAGTGTGCCCTCGAACTAGCGGATATCTGCTCGGGCCAGCTTGCGGAGCCGTTCACGGCGTTCGGATTGATTGAACGCAGTGAAGTCGAAATGTTGCTCGACTCGATTGGAATTGTCTCAGTCGCAACTCCGGTGCAAACAACGCACTGAGCGGATGGCAAATCCGGCCCGTAGTCCGGACTACGGGCTGTCACACCTGCGCGACATCCTTCATCAACCCGGCGAACGAATTGTTGATGAGTGTGATCTCTTTCGTCTCTTTACCGAGCCGGATGCCGATGCGCTGGGCGGGATCGCGAGATTCCTTGATCTCATTCTGACGGAGCGTCACTTGTTCGGTGCCGCCCTGCACGTCGATCGCGACGCCATCGGCGGGGCCGCTGTTCTCGACGATGTTCTGCTCGATGACGTTGCGGTGGCCGCAGAACGACGCACCTCGCTCGGGGCGGAATAGGATGCCGGTCTGACCGCTGTTGCGGACGATGTTCTTGCGGACGAGGTTGTCGGTGTCGCGGTGGCCGATCGAGATCCCCTGCCCTTTGATGTCGAGGATCGTGTTCTCCTCGGCCAGTCCGAATTTCACGCCCCAGCAGAAGAACAGGCCGATCTGGCAGCGTTCGAGTTTGTTCCGCCGCATGACGGGCCGCTGCGAACCCGATCCCGGATGCAGGCCCAGCCCCGCGTGGTCGTGACTGTGACAGTCCTCGACCGTCACGTCATGGCAGATCTGCCAACTGATGCCGTCGCCGTTGTAATTTCTCGCAGTGACCTTCCGGATCAGCACGTTGCTCACGTCCTGCAGGAAGATGCAGCCGCCGTAGTTGCCGTTGAAGTTCTCGTTGTTCTTGCCGTTGCCGTCGAACGCGAGCTGCTCGATGACGAGGTTCTCGGTCTCTTCGCTCGTCACGAGCGGGAAGAGCGTCGCGCAGGTCGGGTCGCCCGTCGTCCAGAAGTTCTGCCGCAGGGCTCGATCCAGTTTGAAGCGGTTTCCCGAACGGGCGACCAGCGTCCGCTTGAGGACCTCGGTGCCGCCGTTGTGCGGATTCTTCGTCGTCAGCGCCACGCTGTCGCCGACTTCAAAACCCTTCGCATCGACGAGCGTGATCTCCTGGTCGTACCAGTCCGAATCGAGAGCCAGCTTCGTCGAGACCGACGCGGGTTTGGTGAGGATCGTCTCGTCGCCCGAGCCAATCAGTCTCACGCCCGAACGCAGATGAACCGACCCGCGTAACGAATAAGTTCCCGGCAGCACCTTCACCGTCCCGCCGCCGAGCCGCGCGACGTAATCGACCGCCGCCTGCAACGCCTTGTGCGACGAGCCGATCAAATCGCCCTCCTTCTGCCCGACGGTGATCGTCAGCCGCTCGTCCCAATTTGGTTCGCTGGCCGTGTCACCCGAAGTCGCTCGCGGCGTGGTAACGCGCGGCCGACCGGATCGCTCAGCGGGCGAGTCGTCTCCAAACAACAGCGGCGTCAGCCACGAACCGACTCCCGCAGCAGCCGTCACTCCCAAGAAGCGGCGTCGATTTCCAAATGAGGGATTCATGCGGTGTCTCCTTGAAATGGCGGTTCAACTCTCTGACTGGAATGCTCTCGTTCCAATTGCGGCGGCACTATACCCAAGGGAGTTGCCGCAGCGACATCTTCTTGCTGGACACTGCTCATTGGCAGACTTGTCTTGCCGGGTTGATGCCTCGCTGGTCCAATACCGCCCGATCAGGGCGGGATGCCTGTGAAGCGACTCCGTTTTTTTTGTGAGAGGGTCCACGGATGGACATGCTGGTGATTCGAGGCGGACAGCCGTTACGCGGTACGGTGACGGTGGGCGGAGCCAAGAACGCGGCGCTGCCGATCATGGCTGCGACGCTAGCGGCAACAGGGACGACCGTGCTGCACGGCGTGCCGGAACTCGTCGATGTCTCGACACTGTCGCAGGTGCTGCGATCGCTCGGCATGACGGTCGAACGTCGTGCGGGCGGGGCACTCGAACTGACCGTGACCGACGATCAGCCTTGCTTCGCTGATTACGAACTGGTTCGCCGCATGAGAGCCAGCGTCTGCGTGTTGGGACCGATGCTCGGCCGTCGTCGCCGTGCGTGTGTCTCTCTCCCCGGCGGCTGCAACATCGGGCATCGGCCGATCGACCTGCACCTCAAGGGACTGCGAGCACTCGGGGCCGAAATCAGGATTGAACGCGGATACGTTTTCGCGCGGGCTGACGTTTTGCGCGGGGCCGACATCTATCTCGGCGGCTCCTTCGGCAGCACGGTCACAGGCACCTGCAACGTCATGTCGGCAGCGGTCTTCGCCGAGGGAACGACGACCATTTCCGCTGCGGCCTGCGAACCCGAGGTCGTTGATCTCGGCAACTTTCTCAACGCCATGGGTGCGAAGATTGAGGGACTCGGTACACCGCTGCTGAAGATCGAAGGCGTTCAGGAATTGAGCGCCGTCGAACACGAAGTCATTCCCGACCGGATCGAAGCGGCCACGTTGCTGGTCGCGGGAGCGATCACGCGCGGTGAACTGGAAGTCGCCAATATTCGTCCCGAACATCTGTCGGCTGTCATCGACAGCCTACGCGCGGCGGGAGCGACCGTCGAGCTGCATGGCACGCGGGCACGCGTCTCGATGAACACAGCGCCACGACCGATCGACGTGACCGCGCTCCCGTATCCCGGCATTCCAACCGACGTGCAAGCGCAGCTCACCGCGCTGCTGGCGATGGCCGATGGAATCAGCGTTGTCACCGACAAGGTGTTTCCCGACCGCTTCATGCACCTGCCCGAGCTGATGCGCATGGGAGCGAACGTGCGGCGCGAGGGAGCCTGTGGAATCATCAGCGGCGTAGCACGGCTGAGCGGTGCGTGCGTGATGGCTTCAGACCTGCGAGCCAGTGCCGCGTTGTTACTCGCGGCTCTGGCTGCGGACGGCGAATCGGTCATCCGCCGCATCTATCATCTTGATCGCGGCTACGACCGGCTCGAACAAAAGCTGAATCTTGTAGGAGCCAATATCCGACGCGTGACCGATGCTCCCGAAAACCTTCCCGCCAGCCTGCATCTCTCGACCGAAGAGGAAGCCGTTCCGACTGTCGAGACAAGCGATGTCCCGCCTGCCCCGAAGTTCCTGTCACACCCCAGTGCCTCACGACAGCACGAACTCAAGGATACAGCACGTCACGGTTGAAAACGGGCGGGTCAGGGGAAACTGAGGAACGTCTTTTTCGTGAAGCGACTGCTGGGTGTGAGCAAGATGTCAGCCCCGAGTCCACCATCGACGAAGACCGTGGAAACCGTTGAGAGCCGGATCGTGATCTGGTCGTCTCCCAGCCCCAGTATCACGTTCATGGTTGAACTGTTTATTCCTGTGAATGTGACCACATCATGTCCTGCTCCCAAATCGGCCATCACAATGATTGGACCAGTACTCACGGCAAATTTCACAGCAGGCTGGCCGTTCACTTGCGTGCCCGGTTGCGCAACAATCGTCACCACCCCTGAGGCGTAACTGACGGCGATCTCGTTGGCACTCGCGTCACCGGTCAGAGTCAGCGTCTTGGCGAGGTCGTCATAGGTGGCGACAACTTGCGGTCCAACGGGAACCGGCCCCTGTTGGCCAAAGTTTCCGACCCAAGTGCCGAACGTGAAGCTCAGGCTAGGCGTGGTCTGAGCAAACATACTGCTGACCCAGACTCCCCCGTTGAGCGTTGGATCGAGGGCGATGCCGTTGGACTTACCCCACGCTCCACCAAATTGGATGGACTTGGAGGTGCCGCCTTTCAACTGCTTGCTGATCTCGAAGGTTGTTTCAGTTGATTTTTTCAGGGCATAGCGACATTCAGCGAACGCGCCTTTGGAACTGCGATTGAACACCGTGTAGACATTGTTCACTGCATCCGCAGTGACGGCCGGGAACGAGTAGAACTCGCCGGTGGCACCCAAAACCTCGTCCAACACCTTTGTTTTGGTGGCGACATCAATGGACTTAATCCCCGCCGCGCATGTGAAGCCCTTGGCTCGAATACTATGACCTGTATAGACGACTCCGTTGCGGTACACCGCATTTAGCAGGCGTCCGTCTCCACCGTCCAGCAGAACCGCAGAAGCTGGCTGAATCATCTTGGATGGAGCCGTCCAAGCGTTGAATGGAACCTTGGCTTCGACCTTTAACAGCGGCGGGGTTTGCGTGGCGTTTGGCCAAGTTCCGGTCACCGAATAGAGCGTCAGGTTGTCACCAGCGGCGACGGGAGCACTGACCAAGAACTCTCGACCGGGAACTCCAAAAGTCACGCAGGGACGAATCGAAGAGGCGAGCACCGCGTTGGCGTCCAGCACGTTCACTAGATCGTGAAACCGAATCGGATTGGCAGTGGGATTATAAAACTGGTGCTTTGCCGCAACCCGAATCTTCGCGAAGCGGAACGCGCCTGAGGGTGACAATTGATTGGTCGTGAAGTAGAGGTTCGTGTTGTCGAATCCGACGGCCAACGAATCGCTGAGAGCGTCGGTGTCAGTGATAGTGCCAGCGATTCCGTCCACATCGGAGCGGAGCGTGAACAGCCGCCAGCCCTGAGTCGGATTCGATGTCAAAGAGACCTGAATCAACAACGAACTCTCGGACCCGGAGTCGTTGACCGCTCCCCACACGATGACAAACCGGCTGGAAAAATGATCGTAGATCGCAGTTGGCCCCAACGGAGCCGAACGCTCTGGATAGATGGTGTAGCTGGGGTTGGCCACGTAGAAAGCGTCGAACAGAACTCGTGGATCGACCGGCGCCACTGCCACGCCGGTCTTGTCCGAAATTTGGAACAGCGAGTTAATTGCTTGAACGACGTGCGTCGGTCCCGCCGCGATCTGGGCACTGGCAGGACCGAATCGTTGCGAATCTTCGATCCCGGGGAACCCGGCGTTCAGCTCGGGCGACAAGGGGAGGGCCGATGCGGGAGCCGAACCACCAGCCCCTTTGGCGATGGGCAAGTTTTGAACCACGGTGACCGGCGCGGAACTCGATCCGGCACCACCGCCAGCCGCCAGCGTCACTCCGCAAACACAACTGGCCAGCACCAGACTCAACGAGCAAATCATCATCGTACGTGGTTGTCCAAAAATTCTTGCCACGATAGACGCCTCCAAAATGCTGTCGCCAATATGTCCGCGAAGGAGACTGAGATGCCTCTCACGTTCGCGAGCCACCACGCTGACCAACGATCAACGGAAGTTTCATCGCCCTGAACGGACCATCACTCCCCACGAGCGACTCGCGCTGTTTGCCCCTATTTCTCGCAAACGGGCAAACTTGGCCGATCACAACAACTGAGACGCACAGGTCGAGGAAACTCACCGGAGTAAGCTATCGGAGTGAGTCTGGCGCAAGAATGAACTCACCAGCACGGAAACAAGTCGCGCCGCCGACGAATTGTGATTTAACCCCGACAACCATCGAGCCTGCTGAACCTTGCCCGACCCGCAACACCCTCACCACGCACCCGCATCCACACCAACCCGCAGCGTGAGCAAGGAGCCTTGATCCCCTTGACTGCTCATCACAAAGGATTTCGAACGCTGGGCGAACTCAGAGCCTCAGCGCGAGCCTCTCGTTCCAACATCAGTCACTTCTTCCCGAACTTCTTCAACAGATACAGCAACGCCAGCGAGCCAACCGTCGCGATCACGAGTTGCCCCACCAGTCCGTAGGCATGCAGCCCGATCAGTCGGAACAGCACACCACCCAACACGGCCCCGATCACGCCGACGATCAGGTTGTTCACGAGGCCGAAGCTGCCACCCTTCGTGATCTGACCGGCGAGCCAACCCGCACAGAGACCAACCAGCAGGAGATAGATGATGCCGTCCATGTTGCGACCCTTACTTTGTTGATGCCGAGCGATACGAAGCCACGGGCAACTGTGTCAGGTCACTCTGGCTGGGACAACTGATGAATCGCACTGTCTTGAAAGCGGTGCATCAGAACGCTTGGGGTCAGCGCGGCGATGATGCCGCATCCCATCATTCCCAATCCGAAACAGTACGCAGGGCAACTCAGTCGTCCGTACGGCCAATCCAGAATGAATACTCCACTGCCAGCGTCGGGGAAGATGAAGACGTAGCCGCTGGCATCCATCAATGAAAACATCTGGCCGAACGCGACGCTGACAGCCTCCTTCGCGAACCACCAAGGAGTGAAGATCGCCAACAACCCGCAAACGATCCAAAAGACACCCAAACCGACGAAACCCCACCGGAGAATATCGGCGACCGTCCATCGTTGGGGCTGAGCCGTCATTCACATCACACCCATTCGCGGATCAAGTTGTCCGTTTCGAGCAACTTGACCGGGCGGCCGTCGGGACTTTGAGCGTGCAGATCGAGTGGCAGGCCGAGCTTGTGGTAGATCGTGGCGACGATGTCTTCGCTGAAGTATTGGTTGCGGATCGGTTGGCCACCTTCGTCGTCGGTCGCTCCGATCACGCTGCCGCCGGGGACGCCTGCTCCGGCCATGATGGCAAAGCCTGCGGATGCCCAATGGTCGCGACCGCTGGCCGAGTTGATCTTCGGTGTCCGACCGAAGTCGGTCAGCCAGATGACCAGCGTTTTTTCCAAGAGGCCGCGTTGTTGGAGGTCGATCAGCAACTGAGGCAACCCACGATCAATCTTCGGAATCAGGTTGTCCTTCAAGGCTTTGAAGTTGTTTTGGTGAGTGTCCCAGCCGCCATCAGTGATCGTGACGAAGCGGACTCCCGCCTCGATCAGTCGCCTCGCGAGCAGGCACTTCTGACCGAACGGGTTGCGACCGTATTGCTCGCGCAGCTTCGGATCTTCCTTGTCTAGTTGGAATGCGCGGCGCGTGTCGTTCGCCGTGATCATGTCGAGAGCCGTCGCGTAGTTTTCGTCGAGCGACTGGAACTCGGCGGGCTGCAAACTGGATGGCCGTTGCAGGGAATCGACGAGACTCAGCACCTTGCGGCGGCGATCAACTCGTTCGTTGGAGATACCCGCCGGGGGCGTGATGTCTCGCACGACGAAGTTCTCGGCGTTCGGATCGGCCATGATCTCGAACGGGTTGTGTTCGAGACCGAGAATCCCGGACGTTCCGCCGCCGAACCGGTGATCGACCGCGTTGCCCAATTGAATGAACGGGGGCATCGCCGTCTTAAAGCCTTGCTCGTAGCTGACGACCGATCCGATGGTCGGGTATGGCATCGCGGGGTTGAACTTGCGACCCGACATCACATGCTGATCGGCTGTCCCGTGACTGCCGTTCATCGGGTTCCAGCTTCTGAGCAAGCCATAACGCCCGATTTCCTGAGCCATTCTCGGCAGAATCTCAGTGAACTGAACGCCCGAGACGGCGGTGTCGATGACGCCGTACTCCCCCTTCACGCTGATCGGGGCATTCGGCTTGGGATCGAATGTGTCGTGGTGGCTCGTCCCGCCTTGCGTCCAAATTAAAATGCAGTTCACATCGGAACCGCCCTTCGCCCCGTGGCCGTGCCCCTTCGTCTTGGCCAGCGCCCGCTGAGCGAGTGCCATCGGCAGGCTCACACCCAGCCCGGCCAAGGCTCCGACCTGCAAGAAGCTGCGTCGAGAAACACCTTCACACGTGCGGGCAGTACCGGGGAAGAGGTTCAACATGGCGGGTTCCTCAAGGTGGGCGGCTGTAGGATGGGTACTCTTAGCCGTCCGGACTTGTTCATCACAAGCCGGCATCCAATCGGGGCGAGTTCTCATCCTTGCAAAGCCGGACGGGCAAGAGTGCCCATCCTACAAAATCGGTCTCTGGCAAGTTCGTATCAGGCAGGCGGGGTGGGCCGTGAGGCCGGCGGGACGATCGATTCAGATTCTAAGGCGGTCAACTGAGACCGATCAAGACAGTCTGTTGTGATAATTGCATCGGCCCGGTCGATGAGACATCATGACCGCCATCGACGAGGCTGATCCAACCGGCCCGTCCTCCCGCCCTGCCCGCCCACTGAGGCCCCGCCCATGATCATCTCCACTTCCCGATCTGCCGCAGTTCTCGTCGGGTTACTGACCCTGTCCCCGTCGCTGGTTACGGCCGAGCCGTTCACCGTGGCGCCGACTGAGGTCTCGCTGAAGGGGAACTTCGCTCAGACACAGTTACTCGCGACGGCTGCCGTTTCGGATCGACCGGCGGGTTACGCCGAAGATTTTTCGTCACGCGCGACGTTTGCCTCGTCGAACGAAGCCGTCGTCACGGTCTCGCCCACCGGCAGACTCGTGCCGCGCGGAGACGGCTCGGCAGAGATCACGGTCACGGTGGGAGGCGACTCGAAAAAGGTCGCCGTGACGGTGGCGGGAGTCGTCGCGGAACCAGCCATCGACTATCTCGATCAGGTTCGCCCCGTCCTCTGGAGGGCGGGCTGCAACATGGGAGCCTGTCATGCGGCTCAGTACGGGCAGGGTGGTTTCAAGTTGTCGGTCTTCGGATTCGACCCAGCGGCCGACCGCAATGCGATGGCGCGAGACAGCCAATCGCGGCGCATCAACCTGCTCGATCCGACTCACAGCCTCATCTTGCAGAAGCCGACGATGCAGGCCCCACACGGGGGAGGCCGTCGGTTGGAAGTCGGCTCGCGCGACTACGAGCTGCTCGCCGCGTGGATTCGCAACGGCGCACCGGCACCGGCGATAGAGCGGGCGATCTCGAAGTTGATCGTCACACCCGCCCAGCGGATCGGGGACGTCGGTCTCAAGCAGCAGCTTCGGGTCGATGCGGTCTACGCCGACGGTGAGACGCGCGACGTGACCGCGTGGGCCAAGTTCGACTCGATGGACGAGGGCCTCGTCGCGGTGACACGCGAAGGACTGTGTACCGTCGCCGGACGCGGGCAGGCTCCCGTCATGGTTCGCTTCGAGGGCCAGGCCGACATCTGCATGTTCGTCATCCCCTACGGCCCGCCCGCTCAGTTGGTCGGCTGGACGAACAACAACGTCATCGACGAACTGGCCGCGACAAAGTTCAAGGAGCTTGGCATCGAGCCTTCGCCCCTCTGCGATGACGCGACATTCTTGAGACGCATCTTCCTCGACGCGACCGGCACGCTGCCAACGCGCGACGAGATCGACGAGTTCCTCGCCTCGACCGAGGCGAACAAGCGAGCTCTGTGGATCGACCGCCTGCTCGGCCTGACCGACTCGCCGAAGAAGGGTCTCTACAACGAACGGTACGCCGCGTACTGGACGCTCAAGTGGTCGGACCTCATCCGCAACAACAGCCGCGATCTGCAAGACACCGGCATGTGGGCGTTGCACAACTGGATCAAGGGGGCCTTCCGCGAGAACCTTTCGTTCGACAAGTTCGTCTCGCAGCTCGTCCAAGGAAAAGGGTCGAGCTTCTCGAACGGTCCGGCCAACTACTTCATCGTCAACAACACGCCGAGCGAGCTGGCCGAATCGACCTCGCAACTGTTTCTCGGGACGAGGCTCACATGTGCTCAGTGCCACCATCATCCGTTCGAGAAGTACAGCCAGGACGACTACTACAGCTTCGCCGCGTTCTTCGCACGGACCGGCTTGAAGACCAGCCAAGAGTTCGGTCTGTTCGGCGGCGAGCGAGTCGTCGTCATCAAGACGGGCGGTGAAGTGAGTCAGCCTCGCACGGGAAAAATCATGCCGCCGAAGCCGCTCGACGGTGAACCGGTCAATCACCCGCTCGACCGTCGCATCGCGCTGGCTCAGTGGATGACAGCCCCCACCAACGGAGCCTTCGCCCGCGCGACGGTCAACCGGTATGTCAGCTATCTGCTCGGCCGCGGCCTCGTCGATCCCGTCGATGACCTGCGCCCGACCAATCCACCCACCAACCCCGCGATGCTGCAAGCTCTCTCGGATGAGTTCGTGAAGAGCGGCTTCAACCCGAAGCAGCTCATTCGCACGATCATGGTCTCGCGCCTATACCAACTCGATTCGCAACCGACCGCCCAGAACTTGGCAGACCGCCGGTTCTACAGCCACTTTGAAGTGAAACGACTCGCCGCCGAACCACTGCTCGACGCGATCGACCACGCCGCCGGAACCCAAACCAAATTCAAGGATCTGCCATTGGGCACGCGCGCGATCGAGATCCCCGACGCCGAGTACCCCGACTACTTCCTGAACACCTTCGCCAAGCCACGCCGAACCAGCGTCTGCGAGTGCGAACGCTCCCCCGACGCCAACCTCGCCCAAGCCCTGCACACGCTGAACGGCGACATCCTTACAACCAAGATCGCCACCAAGACCGGTCGCGTCGAAAAGCTGCTCGCGGAAACAAGGCCCAACGAAAAGAAGCCTCACGCCGACATCATGACCGACCTGTACTACGCCACCCTCTGCCGAGCACCATCAGCCCAAGAACTCGCCGCCAGCGAAACCTTGCTGAAGGACTACCCGAACCCCCGCGAATGCTACGAGGACCTCCTCTGGGCGCTGATCAACTCGAAGGCGTTCTTGTTCGTGCGGTAAGGATCAGTGCCGAATTCATTGTTGTGGTTCGCTCCGGGAACCAACGTTGGTTCCCGGAGCGAACCACAACAATCTGCGGCAGTGATTTCCGTGCCGTTTCTAAGCGCAGTGAGACAACAGCTACGAAACGAAACCCAAAAATGGTCCGGGGGCCTGACGGCCAATGGCACCGACTTTGACCAAGTCACCCGCAGCGTGAGCGAGGGAAACAAGGGAAACCTCTCTTGTTTCCCTCGCATACACTTCGGGTTAGTAAAGTCAGTGCCATTGGGCGTCAGCCCCCGGATCACTCAGTCTGTCGAAGGGGGCGGTGTCGTTACGAAGTGAGTGTGCTTCGCGCTTCACTCTTCTTCACCCTCACACTCGGACCCCACTCGTCGTTTACCAATCGCGCGTTCGTAGATGCGGACGTATTCGGCGGCACTGTGCTTCCAAGACCAGTCGCGCTTCATGCCGGTCTGCTGGAGCTTGCGCCATTTCGGCTTGTCGGCGAAAAGGTTTCTCGCGCGACAGATGTTCCAGAAGAGCACCTCACCGCGAAACTCGTGGAAGCTGAAGCCGTTGGCCGCTCCCGCCGCAAGATTGTGATCGTTGGCATCGACGACGGAATCGGCCAGTCCACCGACGGCTCTCACAATGGGAACGGTACCGTAGATCAGGCTGTACATTTGGTTGAGGCCGCACGGCTCGAACTCACTCGGCATCAGGAAGACATCGCAGCCTGCTTCGACTTGATGCGACAGTTCCTCGTTGTAGCCGATCGTCGTCGAGACCTTGGTCGGATGCGTGACCGCGAGTTGCTTGAGCAGTCCCTCGTAATGTGGATCGCCGCTGCCGAGAAAGACCAGTTGTACGTCCTGATCGAGTAGCACGTCGGCACATTGGCCGATCAACGCAAATCCCTTTTGGCCCGTCATGCGTGAGACGCTGCCGAACAGCGGGACATCGGCTCGCACGGGTAGACCGAGTCGCTTTTGCAACGCCGCTTTGCACGCCGCTTTTCCAGACTCCACGGTCTCCACGCTGTACTGCTGAGCAATGTACGGGTCGGTCGTCGGGTTCCAAATCTCAGTATCGACCCCATTCAAGATCCCGACGAGATCGCTGCTGCGCGAGCTGAGTGCGCCGTGCAGACCGCAGCCGTACTCGGGCGTTTGAATCTCACGGGCATAGGTCGGGCTGACGGTCGTCACCATGTCGGCGAAAGAAATGCCGGTCTTCAGCAGATTGAGATGCCCGAAGAACTCCATCTGTTTCCAGTTGAAATACTTCCAGTCGAGGCCCGTCAGGTGCATGTCCCAATGCCAGAAGCGACCTTGAAACGCCATGTTGTGAACGGTGAAGACCGACGCGACGCGATCGAGTCCCGGCTGACGACGCAGCTCGGCGGCGACGAGTGCTGGGACGAGACCCGTCTGCCAATCGTTGGCATGAATCACGTCGGGCTTGAGGTTTAGATGCCGCACGACTTCCACGGCCGCGCGACTGAAGTAGACGAACCGTTCGCAGTTGTCGCGGTAATCCTGCTCGTTCTCGACATAGACCCCTTTGCGGTCGAAGTAGATCGGCTGGTCGATCAGATAGACCGTGACGTTCGATCCGGGAAGCTGGCCTTTCAGCACGCGGCCATCGACCAGCTTGTGTCCCACGGGAACACGCAGCGCGAGCGAGACCGGCGTGAGTGCCGGTGCGTCCGTCAACTTCGCGAACTGCTGCGGATAGTACGGCAGGATCAAAGTGACTTCGTGCCCGGCCTGCGCGAGTCCCTTCGGCAGCGCGGCGGCCACGTCACCGAGACCACCGGTTTTAGAGAATGGCACCGCTTCGGAACTGACAACCACGATCCTCATGACTGGCACCCTTTCGGCACGACTGGCCGACGACTCTGCAATTCACACTTGATCGAATCGGCGGAACCTACCGCTCTGCGATCCATTTCCCTTCAGTACGACTTGAGCCGTACTGAACCTGCACGCAGACTTCCCCCGACTGCGACCTTTTCGCGCGGCGAATGAACCGTGTCCGCGAAGGCCAACGGAGTTATCGACCACACCGTCTGCATTGCTGCACGTTGGAGAGGACTGCTGCCGTTGATCATGCGCGGGCGACTTCCAACACCAATCCGAAGCGTAAACGAGGAAGTCACGCGCCAGCGGACGCAAATCCAATCCGATCTGCATTCACGGATCGCCCTCGCTCACGCGACATGCCACGTCCTCGCTCACGCTTCAGGTTGGTGTGCGTCGCCGACGTTGAGCCTCCCATGCCGCAAACGGAATTGTGGACGCCGCTCGAATCGCACGCTTATACTCCGCGCGGGAGTGTCTCAGGTCCGAGTTCCGTTCTTCCCTGTTTGGAAATAGAGGTGACATCATGGCTCTGTACGAGATCGAGACGAATGCACACATCATGATTGCTTGGGCGAACGATCAGGCGGCGGCCGAAGCAGTCGCGCGAGAGAACTACCCGGAAGACCAGTTGAAGCGCGTCGCCAAACGACCGCGCGACGTGTGGGTGATCTCGAAGAGAATGCTCGGAATCGACGGGTCGCTCGAACCGTGCGACAAGGCCCGCGATTGCCTCAGCCGCGCGAAGGGGGACAAAGTCCACGCGATCCGGCTCTACATGCAGGACACCGGTTCCGACCTCCACGAAGCCCAACGGGCCGTTGAGACCAACATGTCGCTCGGCTGGTGAATGAACTTGGGACAGAGCATGTGATCACTGGAGAGAAGTCCGGCTTTCCGAAAAGCCGGACTTCTCTCATTTCGCACCTCACGCGGCACAAGTGAGCGGTTTCCGAGCGGGGTGGCGCATACCAACTCGAAGTGTGAACGAAGGGGACATCGATCGGCTTCATCCTTGCTCACGCTCCGGGTTGGTGTTTTTACAGCGGCCAACTCGTCTTTCGGCGTTTGGGGGGTTCGACTAGATTCCCGGCCCGAATCGTTCCGGCAAACTTTGCCCGCCTCGGCCAGCAAATTCTGCCGGCCTCAGTGAGCGTGCGGTTTCGATCGAACTTGGGAAAGGAAGCCCGATGCGCAGCATCTGCGTCATGAATCAAAAGGGGGGCGTCGGGAAGACGACCACCAGCGTGAACCTCGCCGCAGGTCTGGCCAAGCAGGGACGCCGCGTCTGTCTGATCGATCTCGATCCGCAAGGCCACTCGTCGCTGCATCTCGGCGTCGATGCGTTCGGTCAAACGCCCACGGTCTACGATGTCTTCTCGGGCAAGAAGACGCTGCACGAGGTCAAGCAATTGGCGGTGGACAACCTGTGGGTCGTGCCGTCCGACCTCGATCTGGCCGCGACCGAAGTCGAACTGGTCGATACTCCCGGGCGTGAATTGATCCTGCGCGGAGCCATCGACCGGATGACTCAGCAGCAGCCGTTCGACTACATCATCATGGACTGCCCGCCATCGCTGGGTGTCCTCACGATCAACGCACTGACTTCCGCCAAGGAAGTCTTCATCCCGTTGCAGCCTCATTTTTTGGCCCTGCAAGGTTTGTCGAAGCTCTTTGAAACGACGGCTCTCGTGAAGCGCAGACTCAACCGCGAGCTGAAGGTGAGCGGCATCATCCTTTGTCTGTATGAGACCGCGACGCGACTGGCCGCTGACATTACGGACGACCTGGTGCGGTTCCTCGAACAGAGCGACCCGATGGCTCCGTGGAAGAACGCCCGAATTTTTGACAGCCGCATCCGACGAAACATCAAGCTGGCCGAAGCGCCGAGTTTCGGGCAGTCGATCTTCGACTACGCCGCGAAGAGTCCCGGTGCTCTCGACTACGCGGCCCTCGTGGCCGAGGTCACGGCAGCGGAAGTCCCGATGGTTGCAGAGACCGCTCCCGTGATGGCACTTGAGCCACAGCCCGTGGCGGCGTGATGTCGGGTGCGTCATTCATTGACCACAACGCGGTCATGATCGAGATGTTTCCGAGCGGGGTGGCGTAAGCCCCCTGGTTCTTGGAAAACGGGCTGACGCCCAAGAACCAGGGGGCTTACGCCACCCCGCTCAGATGTCTCATTCGTCACTGCGTGAACAATAACTCCGGGAGATCGTCCGCTCCGCACGCTCCCGCTTCGACAGACAGGGTGCCGACGATGCGAACGATTCGACGACAGAGTTTGGCACTGCAATTGGTGGTGAGCCTGGCGGTGATCGCCGCCAGCGGGAATCTCTTCGCGCAACCGGGTGGTGTGGCACCGGAGAATCGTGTCGCGACGGGCGCGTCGGGGCCGACGCTCTCTGAGTTGCAGACGCGGCTCAAACGGGCGCAGTCCGATGGGGAACTCGAGCCAGCGGTCAAGCAGCAGGTCATCGAGCTGTACCAATCGGCCATCGAGCGGATCGAGATCGCGGGGGAAGAGGCGGCGAAAGCGAAAGCCTTCACCGAACGATTGGCTTCTGTCACCGACAAGCTGCGTGTCGCGAAAGAGCGACTGTCGGCGACGCCCGAAAAGACGACGTTGACTGTCGCTGAAGCGTTGGCGGCGGCGGGCGATGATGTCGAGAAGCTCGAACGGATGCTGGGCGACCGGCGCAAGGTGATCGACGATCCCGAGAAGGGCTTGCAGGCGCGGGCGACGGCGATCGACAAGGAACTCGGGGCGCAGATGCCTCGGTTGGAAGAGATCGCGCGGGACTTGGCCGAGATCGAAGAACGACTCACCACGATTGAAGACGCACTCGAAGCGGCCGCGCCGCCGGATGAGCCGCGTGAGGTGACTCACGCCCGCCAGTCGCTTCTGATGACGCGACAGATGCGAGCCAATGAAGAACGCGCGGCGCTGCTGGCTGAGCAAGCCTGGTGCGAATCGGACGACGCCACCGATCTTTTGCGAACGCTGCGCGATCTCGCCGAGCGCGAGTTGGCTCTCGCTGATGGCGAGGTGCAGATTCTTCAAGAGGCCGTCGATCAACGGCGCGGCAACGAAGCGGATCAACGAGTCAAGCGGGCGGAACTGGCGGTCACACGCAGCTCATCCCAAGTGAAGTCGGTCGCAGAACAGAACTTGGTCTTGGCCAAGGAAAGCCGCGATGTGGCGACCGCGTTGAAGGAGACCAGTCAGCGCATCGACCTGACCGACGAGGCACTCACCGAACTTCAAACCGAATTCAACCGAACGCAGGAGATGGTCAAAGCGGTCGGGTTGACCGAGTCGATCGGGATGTTGTTGCGACAGCAGCAGGCCAAGCTCGGCGACACACGCAGCCTCCACGCGCGACTGGCTCAACGCGGCGAGATCGTCCGGCAAACGCGGATGCGCATGTTCCAGCTTGAGGCGGACCTCGCACTGCTCCGCGATCTCGCTGCGGCGGCGCTGCGGACCGCGCAGGAGTTGATCAGCGACGAAGCGGCCACGGTTTTGGAGGCGGCAGCGACGGAATCGAAGTCTGCGGCGGGGGCGAAACCCACAGCGGGAAATGTCGGTGCGACCAGTTCGCGTCCGTCCGCCGCACTGCGCAGCTTGGCCGACGAAGCGAAGCCGTTACTCGAACAGCGTCGCGTCCTGTTGGAACAACTCAACGACGACAGTCGCCAGCAATTCGAGCGACTCGTCTCGCTCGACATTGATGAGCGAAAGCTGCGTGATGCGACGCGCGCTTACGCTGAATACATTGGCGAGCGTGTCCTGTGGATTCGGACGGGGACCGTGTTCAGCACGCCGCACGGCGCACGCGCGGCGGCACACGGCGCGTGGCTCTTCGATCAAGCAAACTGGTTGAAGGTGGCCGATGCGCTGCGCGGCGATATTCAACGCGAGCCGCTGCCGTACTCGTTGGCCTTCGTCATGCTGCTGTTCTTCGCCGGTCTGAGATGGACAATGCGCAGCCGATTGCGTGCGTTGGGGACGACCGCCGCCGATGCCGCGTGTCGCGAGTTGCTGCCGACGGTACGTGCCATCGCGTTGACGTTGCTATTGGCGGCGATCGTTCCCGCGTTGATGGCGTTCCTCGGTTGGCGACTCGATCACAGCGCCTCGGCCTCCAAGTTCGTTCATGCCGTCGCGCTGGGACTGCTCCGAGCGGCGACGTTTGCGGTGCCGCTTGAACTGCTGCGGCTGATCGCTTCACGCGGCGGTCTGGCGGAACAACACTTCGATTGGTCGCCGACGGTCGTGCTGCGGTTGCGTCGTCATCTCCGCTGGTTCCTGCCGGCGGGAGTCGTCTTGATCGGGCTGGTCGCGATGGTAGAAGCGACTTCGGACGAACAACGACTCGATTCGTTGGGACGCCTCGCGTACCTCGCGTTTGCGGTGCTGTTGGCCGTCTTCTGTCAGTTGGCCTTTCCGCGCAGTCCGCGCACGGCTCAACCCATTCGTTCGGCGAATGCTCAAGATTCGCAGGCGTCGCGTCGCGCGGAGGACTCCGAAAATGAGACCGATGTCTGGCTGCGTCGTCTCGCGAACATTGGCGGCATTCTTGGCGTGACGCTGCCGATTGGACTGCTGCTGCTCAGTTGGACCGGCTACTTCTACACGGCTCTGCAACTGACGTGGCGACTCCAAGCGAGTGCGTGGTTGGGCGTGGGCTTGCTCCTGTTGCGAGCCAGTGTTCTGCGTTGGATCACGTTGGGACGGCGTCGCATGGCGGTCCTGCAAGCCGAGGAACTGCAAGCGATCGCCGACGCGGGCAAGCAACCTGAGACCAACGGAAACACTCAGTTCCTGTTCCCTCAATGGCGCTGGCCCGACTTCCGATTGAACCTGACGCAGATCGTCACGCAGATTCGCAGTCTGCTCGATACGGGGTTATTGACCGTCGCGGTGGTGGGGTTGTGGTTCGTGTGGGCTGACGTGACTCCGGCCCTCAACATTCTGGATCGTGTTCCGTTGTGGCAGACCACGGTGGAAGAGGTCGTTGCGGGGAAAGATGCCACCGATCAAGCGGTCGTGCAGGTGGTCAAGCGTCCCAAGTGGATCACGGCCGCGAATCTCGGACTGGCACTGCTCGTGATGGGGATCGCGGTGGTAGCCGGTCGCAACATTCCCGGTCTGGTCGAGGTGATCTTGCTCGAACATCTCTCGGTCGATGCCGGGTTCCGCTTCGCGACGACGTGCCTCGTGCGCTACGCGATCTTCATGGCGGGAGTCTGTCTCGCGTTCGCTCAAATTGGAGTCAGTTGGAACAGCGTGCAGTGGCTGGTCGCCGCGGCCTCGGTCGGCCTCGGGTTCGGCCTGCAAGAAATCTTCGCGAACTTCGTCTCGGGGATCATCCTGTTGTTCGAGCGACCGATGCGCGTCGGCGATGTGATCACGGTCGGCGATACGACGGGAACGGTTTCGCGCATCCGGTTCCGCGCGACGACGATCATCGATGGCGACCGGCGCGAGCTGATCGTTCCGAACAAATCGTTCATCACCGGCAACCTGCTCAACTGGACGCTCAGTGACAGCGTGAACCGACTGGCGATCCGGATTCACGTCAGTCCCGACAACGATCCGCAGCAGGTTCGCGAGTTATTGTTGGACCTCGCGAACAAGCATCCGCTGCTACTGAAAGACCCCGCGCCGAGTGCCGCGCTGGAAGAGATCGGTGCCAACGGCCTGCTGTTCATCCTGCGCGGCTTCCTCGCGACGATGAAGGATCGCGGCAAGGCCAGCCACGACCTGCACACCGCGATCCATGCTCGGTTCCGCGACGCCGGGATTGAGATGCCCTGCCCGACTCAGGAAGTACTGGTCCGAATGCTCGACGCCGAGCCACACCGCGAGCCACCGATCACCGACATCCACAGGCCGCTCGAATCGGCTCTCAAGCAGGCGGGCGTGTCGTTGTGATGACTGTGCGGAAGGCCGTCGTGTCGCCATGATGCCGCTCAAATAGCCTGCTCAGCGTATGGTTGTCCGAAGTTCGGTTTTTCCTAAAGCCGGACTTCTTTTCACCGAGCACTTTCTTTGAGTACTTTCTTTTCATCGAGAAGTCCCGCTTTAGGAAAAGCCGAACTTCGGATTCTGGAACAGGAACAGTCGGATGACAGACAGATTGAAACTGGGCGTGAACGGTGCGGCGGGTCGCATGGGACAGCGCGTGGTCGCGCTCGCATCGGGAGACGACGCACTGAAAGTCGTCGCGGCTTACGAGTGGGCGGGGTCGAGCAAACTTGGGCAGGACGCCGGGGAGTTGGCGGGCGTCGGCACACTGCACGTACCGGTCGTCGCTGAGATCGGCGAACACGTCGATGTCATCATCGACTTCTCCACGCCCGACGGCTGCATGACGATTCTAAAGCAGTGCGCTGCACGCTCCATTCCGCTGGTCGTTGCCACGACCGGGCTGACGGCGGCTCAGAAGGTACTCGTCGAAGAGGCCGCTCAAACGACCGCAATCCTGATGGCTCCCAGCATGAGTCTCGCCGTAAACATCGCCATGAAATTGGTGGCCGATGCGGGACAGGCGCTCAAGAATCATTCGACCGGTGTCGATGTCGAGATCATCGAGCGGCACCACCGCTACAAAGAGGACGCGCCCAGCGGAACAGCCCTGAAGTTTGGTGAGATCGTCGCGCGCGAGATGGGACAGGACAAACAGGTTCACGGCCGTGAAGGTCGCACCGGGCAGCGACCTCGCAACGAGATCGGCTATCACGCGCTACGCGTCGGCGACAACGTCGGCGAACACACGATCGTGTTCGGCCTGCTCGGTGAAACGCTCGAAGTCGCCGTAAAAGGCCAGTCGCGCGACAGCTACGCGGCGGGAGCACTCACGGCGGCGAAGTTCCTCGCCACGAAAGCACCCGGCCTGTACTCGATGGCCGATGCACTCGGACTGTGACGGCAGCACCCGGAGAATGAGTGACCCGTAGGATGGATGCCTCGTCCGTCCAAGTCACTCCAACTGGGGACGGACGAGGCGTCCATCCTACGGGTTTTCACGACCTCGATTGTCGCCCACCTTTCAGCAGGAACCTGCACCATGAGTCACGGATCGGAACTCAACAACCGGCCCGCGTTGAATGTTGTCGTCTATTCCTCACCGGGACCGGCGGACGGCGACATCGAGCGCCATGCCGCTCGATTCGTCGAGGCCAAGTCGGTGGTGCCGCTCGGTGGTCAGCTCGGCTACCTCGTCCTCGTGCCAACCGATTTCGATCGGCTGTGGCGCGGAGTCGAATCGGGCGACGCGATCGGTGCCGCCGCGAACGTACTGAAATTCCTCGACCCCGACGCTCAGCAGTTCGCTTGGCGAACGGACCTGTTCGTCTATGGCTGGATCGGTGACGACAACACCGATCACGGCCGGATGCTGCTGATGCAGGTCGTCCCGCGCGAAGCTCCCCCGCGTCACAGACCGAGTGTGAATTGAGTTGGATCGTTTCACCTGCCCATGGATCATTCCCGCTATGAACTCGCCCCAGCCCGACGAAGCGTATCGCCTGCGAAATCAGGCCGCTTGGAATCGCTTGTCGGACGGAAGCCAGTTCGCCAAGGTCGCCTCGGATGAGGAATGCCGCGACCCGCTGAAGGCACTCGATGGCCGAGGCTGGTTGCCGCCGAGTGTCGTCGGGCTGGACGTGCTGTGTCTCGCATCGGGCGGCGGTTGGCAGTCGATTCTGTACGCCGCGGCCGGCGCGCGCGTGACCGTCGTCGATCTCAGTCCCGGCATGTTGGAACTCGATCGGCGCGAGGCGGATCGTCGCGGGTTGTCGGTCACCACACTCGAAGCCTCGATGGACGATCTGTCACTTCTCAGCGACGAAACGTTCGACATCGTCCATCAGCCGGTCAGCACCTGTTACGTGCCGGACATCGAGCGCGTCTACGCCGAGATCGCGCGGGTCTTGCGAGATGGTGGCAGTTACATCAGCCAGCACAAACAACCGACCTGCGCCCAGATCACACACCGCAACGAACGCAACCACTTCGTCGTCGGCATCGAGTACTTCCACGAGGGACCGCTGCCGAAAGTGGAAGACAATGCGTACCGCGAGGCCGGGGCCGTCGAGTACCTGCATCGCTGGGATCAACTCGTTGGTGGACTGTGTCGCGCGGGCTTCGTCCTCGAAGACCTGCGTGAGCCACGTCGCGCCGATTACAAAGCCGCCGTCGAACACTTCGGTTACCGCTGCCGCTTCGTCCCGCCCTATGTGCGTCTGAAAGCGCGTCGCCTTCCGCGAGTTCGTTCGGAAAACACCTCCCCGTCGAAGCTGTGGTTGCCTTGAGCTCAACCCACGGCGCGCGCCGTGGGCGACCTTCTGCCGCCCTCCGGGCTGAAAAAATCGAACAGACAAGCGACATTCACAATCAGGTCCGTGCTGTACGTTCTTCGCTTGGTGAGCCGGACTTCCTTCGATGACGAACACCGGAGCGAAGTCCAGACGGACGGGAGTGCCCGTTCTACGAGCAGGAACCTACAATGCCGTCCGTTCCTTCGGTTCGACGGATCACGTTTGAGGAAGCTGGCATCATGACGATTGGTTCTCTTTCCCGTGTTTCTGCGGGCAACTCACGATTGACGGTCGCACAGTTCGAGGAACGGCTGGCGGACGGAGATCGTTGGGTCGAACTGATCGCGGGCCAATTGATCCGCTTCGATTCGCCCGATGAAAGTCACGGAGATGTCGTTCGCAATCTGTCGCGACCGCTGGCCCAAATGGCGAAGACGCTGCCGGACCTGTCGATCTGCTTCGAGCTGCCCATCGTGATCTCGCGCGAGGCGGCGACGATCCGTTGTCCGGCGGTCTCGTGCTTCCAATCGACTAACCGGTTTGAAGAGACCGAGAAGCTGCTCACCGATTCGCGGCCCGCACTGGTGATCGAAGTCGCCTCGACCAACGACCGTCGCGAAGGGATGTCGGATCGCGTGGCGAGCTACCTCGACGCGGGCGTGATCGGCGTCTGGGTGATCGATCCAGTGACGCGCCACGTCCATCAGTTCGTCGCCGGTCGAGGCGGCACGATGCTGCGTGAGAAGGATGTCCTCAAAGGTGCGCCGTTGCTGCCGGGCTTGGAGATCCCCGTTGCCGACTTGTTCCGGCAGCCGAAGTGGGCACAGTGAGGAGCCGCGCAGAAATCACTATCGCAATTGTCGTCTTTCGCTCTGCGTAGGAAGCCGGGGTCAGGTGGTTCAAAGTTCATTTTTCGCGGCGAAAAATGAACTTTGAACCACCTGACCCCTGATCGTCCGTTCGGCAGCAACTCTCGGAAGTTGAAAATGCACAGATCCTTAGCCTCGATCACTTCGTCCTGCCCTCACAGCCGCCGTCGCGAGCCTTCCGGCTGTTCAGCGACGGGTGCGGAGCGCGGGTCTGGCGTGACGTAGCGTTCGAAGATGCCGTTCGGATCCATCACGCAGCGCAGACCGTTCACCGTTCGCAAATAGAGTCGGTCACCGCTGATGATGGGTGACGCGAACTGGCCGTCGATTTGGATGTTCTCCGCCACGACTTGGCCCGAGCCGTCGGCTTCGGCTTCGCCGAGCGTCACGACGAACGCCGTTCCCTGTTCGTTGCAACAATAAAGGTGATTGCCCGCGACCAACGGCGAGGCGGAAAAGCTGCCTTCCAGTCGGCGCTTCCACTGCGTCTTGCCGGTCGCCGCAGTCAGACACGCGAGGATGCCGTCGTCGCCAAGTGAATACAGCAGCCCGTCATGCACGACGGGGGACGGCACTTCGCTGGCCGACTGTTTCTCGCGCCAGACAACGTGCGTCCCCGTGACATCGCCCTCGCCGCTGGCTCGAATGCAGAGCAGTTCCTTTTGCGGAAACCGCGCCGACGCGAAGACGTGATCCTGATCGAAGGCCATCGTGTTCGCGACGCGCTGCGCTGACCAGCGACAGGTCCAAAGTGAGTCTCCCGTGGCGGGGTCATACGACGCGATTAGTCCTTTGCCGGCGACCAGAAGTTGGTCACACCCGGCGACCCGCGCGACGACCGGCGTCCCGAAGCTGTCTCCCGAGGGCCGTTCGATGCGCCACACGATCTCACCCGTCTGACGATGGAGTGCGGCGAGAAAGCTCGTGTTGTGCAGCCGGTTGAACGACGCTCCCTTGTTGTCGGCCGCAACGATCACCAGCGATTTGTAGATCGTCGGTGACGAGCCATAGCCCCACTTCGCCTGGAACGACCCGGCCGCAGTCTGCCACGCGATGCGACCTGCGAAATCAATCGCCGTCACCCAAATCGAGTCGTTCACGGCGCTGGCGACGTACACAAACTGGCCGTCGCAAATCGGGCTGGCCGACGCGTGCGAGTTCTTCACATGGCCCATGGGCCAGTTGCCGTGATGCAGGTCCGACTGCCATCGCGAATGCCCGGTCAGTCGATCGAAGTTGAGCAGCGAGATCGTTTGTCGTCGCTCTTCGGATGTGGTGACAAACAGTTGCTCACCCCAGATGCAGGGCGAGGCATGTCCGCGACCAGGCACGTGTACTTGCCAGGCGATGTTGTCACTCATCGACCACTGGACCGGAGGCTGACTGTTTGGATACGCATTCGTACCGTCAGTTCCGCGCCATCCGGGCCAATCTTCGGGACCGGGCTGAGAATCGACGAGTACGAAGTTGATCGGTTCGTTGGCCCGCCGAATCGTCTGCACGCCCGTGTTGCTCGCAAACAGGCACACGACGATCCCGACCAGCAGCGCGGCTGCGGCAGTCCGTCCGTTCCAGTGTTTGTGGGTGTTCCCGAGCGACATGATTTTGAATTGACGGCTGTTGGATGGGCACTCTTGCCCGTCCGCGTTTCGTGATGAGGAAGACCAACTTCTCTTCGTGGCCAAAGGCGGACGGGCAGGAGTGCTCCTCCTACGACTCACGCCGCCGCCGACCGCGGCCCTTCAAACAGTTGGCTGTAGACCGGGCATGTTGCTTGAAGCTGCGTGTGCGATCCCGTGGCGATCATGCGGCCCCGATCGAGAACCGCGATGCGTGAAACGTATTCCAGCAAAGCGGGTGACAGGCTGTGCGTGATGATGAGCGTCGTACGGCCTCGCACGAATTCTTTCAGCGCGCGATGAATCAACTGTTCGCTTTCGGCGTCGATTGCCGAGGTCGGTTCGTCGAGCAGCAGCACCTGCGGATCGCGCAACATCGCACGAGCCAAGGCAACGCGCTGCCGCTGCCCGCCCGAGAGCTGTCGCCCCCCTTCTCCCACCGGTGTGTCGAGTCCATTCGGCAAATCGTTCGTGAAGTCGAGGACATGCGCGCGGGAAGCCGCGGCGCGCAGTTGCTCGTCCGTTGCGTCGGGTTTGCCGTAGCGAATGTTCTCCGCAATCGTGTCATCGAACAGCGACGTGTCTTGAGCGACGACGGCAATCTGATCGCGCAGTTCGCGCAGTCGAGCCTGTCGCACGTCGATCCCGTCGAACAGGACCGCTCCCTGATCGGGGTCGAAGAATCGAGGCAGCAATCCCGCCAGTGTGGACTTGCCCGATCCGTTCGGCCCGACGATCGCGATGACCTCGCCGCAGTTCACGCACAGGTCGAGACCGTTCAGCACGGGGCCGCGCTGCGGCGAATCGTCACCGGCCGCGCGGGCATACGTGAAATGTACGTCGCGAAATTCGAGGGACTCCGACAGACGCGGCAGCCATTGCGGTGACTCGGCAACCGGGACGAGCGACACGCGATCCATCTGCCGGAAGACCTGTCCGGCCAGCACGCCCGATTGGCGGATCGTGTTGTAAAACTTCGAGAACTTTCGCAGCGGATCGATCACGCCGACGAGCAGCGCGTAGAACATCGTCAGTTCCGGAAACGTCGGCGGAGCACTCGCGAGGTCGACCCCTTTGATCGACGTGACCTGCCTCAACACCATGTACGCGGCTGGCAACAGCACGACGAGGACCGCGAACACGGCCAGCACTTCGACGAGCGCATCGCTGAGCGCCTTAATCCGCACCAGTCGCATCGATTGTGCGAAGTTCTCAACGTTGCGGCGATGGAACTCGCGCCGATGCTGACCGGCCCGGTCGAACGCGATCACCGACTTCATGTTGACGAACGTCTCTTCCAAACTCTTGTAGATCAGCCCGACGCTCTCGACGACGCGGCGCGTGGCCCGTTTGAGTCGTTGGCCAAACAGATGAAACATCCAACACGCCGGGGGGACGAACGCAAGCAACACGAGCGTGAGCTGCCAGTTCAAATAGAACATCCCGCTGATGCACGCGGCGGCCTTCAGTGGTTCACGAACGATGCGACCGCCCAGATCGCCCAGCCCGTTCGCCAACTGTTGCAGCGTGAACGTGAAGTCGTTCATCAGCTTCTGCGTACCACCCAGCGAGACCGTTTGCGGGTCGAGTTGCAGCGTGCGGCGAAGCAGCGCTTGCCGCAGATCGATCGCCACCAGTTCGGCCACTCCTCCCGCCACTGAATCCTGTACGAAGCAGCAAAGTCCCTTCAGCAGTGTGACCAACAGCAGCACGCCGAAGATCAACGCGAACATGGCGAACGGATCGCGCGGCAGCTTTGAGAGAACGCGCGTCTCGAACCAACTCATCAACCAGATGCTCGACGATTCGAGGTCGATCCGCTGTTGAAGCCGCTTCAGGCTGTTGAGGACCGGGACGCGAGCCTTCATGCGTGCCCGAGTCTGATCGTCGGGCAGTTCGGCCAGCCTGAGCTTCTGCTTCTCCAACTTCTCCGACAGTTCTGCGATCTGTGCTGACGACTGAGTGATCTCGTGCCGGACATAGTTCGACACGGTGCGATGCTCGCCAAACGTGATCGTCAACGGAGCCGTCAGCGCCAATTCGGCACTCCACAACAGCGCGGACAAGCCCCCGAACACCAGCGACAGCAACAGCCGCCGCCAGTACGGCGTGACAAACAAAACCAACCGACTCCAAGTCTGCACGATCTCTCACGTCCCTGCGTTGCGATCCCATTTCTCCCCGTCGAAGCGCGGGTATTACAGAAGAATCCCCCAAACCGGTCCAGACCGGAATCGACCAACGCGCGGCTCGTAGGACAGGCACTCCTGCCCGTCCTGTATTCACGCTATCATTCGACTTGTTTTCCGTCTCTGGCTTTCTTTCTCTTGCTGACAGCAGGGGCGAAACCGGGAGAAAGAGAGCGGCAGAAAGATCGCAACGCGGGACACCCGCAGTCCAAGGAACCCAGAATCAGAACGACAAAATGATGGAAGAGGTCCGCAAGCACACCGACCGCCTGACTTGATGATTTTGTGCCTCATCATTTTGCCAAACTCAACTTGTCGAATTTGCGTGGCCTGCGAAGAAACAAAACGTGAGTAGTACGAGGAGAACAGTAACGGCTGTTGCGAACACTCGAATGCTGCCGAGACGCTGTCATCGCGGCTCGCGCTCGTTCCCACGCTTCATGTCACCGAGCGACGTATCTACCGTGAACAGGAACCAGCCAAATCGTGGTGGACGTGGCGATGGAAAACGGATCAGACAAAGTGAGGATCGAATGACGCAGCGAATGGGGTCGGTCTGTGCGCGCAAGCTCTGGCCGCTGTTCTTGGTCGGAGTCTCACTCGCTCTGTTCGGACTGACTTCCTCGGAACGGAGTTTCACTGGCGGAGCTTTGTACGGACAGGACGCTCCGGTGCGGAGACTGCTCTATGTGGCGGTCCCCGGCGTCCGGAACTATCTCGAATACGGCGGTCACGGCGTGTTGGTGTTCGACATCGACAAGGGGCACCAGTTCGTGAAGCGGATCCCGGCGGCGGGACTCGATGAATCGGGCAAGCCGATCAACGTGAAAGGGGTCTGTGCGAGTGTCGTCACGCGGCGACTGTTCATCACGACAATCTCGACGCTTCAGTGCATCGACCTCGTCACTGAGAAGCTGCTCTGGGAGCGACCGTACGACGGCGGCTGCGATCGAATGGCCATCGCGCCGGACGGGGCGTGGTTGTATATCCCTTCATTCGAGAAGGACCACTGGCATGTGATCGAGGGGAAGACAGGTGACATCGTGGCGAAGATCGAACCGAAGTCAGGGGCACACAACACGGTCTGCGGACTCGATGGCAAGCACGTTTACCTCGCGGGCCTCAAGTCGCCGCTGCTGACTGTCGCCGACACGGCCTCACACACGGCAAGCCGCACCGTGGGACCATTCAGCGCCAGCGTTCGCCCCTTCACGGTGAACGGCCGACAGACGCTCTGCTTCGTCTGCGTGAACGAACTGCTCGGGTTTGAAATCGGTGACATCGTGACCGGCCAGAAGCTGCATCGCGTGGAAGTGGCGGGCTTCCAGAAGGGACCAGTCAAACGACACGGTTGCCCCAGCCACGGCATCGGCCTCACGCCCAACGAGAAGGAAGTCTGGGTCTGCGATGCCTTCAACCAGCAGATGCACGTCTACGATGTCACGACGCTGCCACCCAAGCATGTCGCCAGTTTGAAGGTCAAGGACGAGCCGGGCTGGATCACGTTCAGTTTGGACGGCACGCTCGCCTATCCCTCGACCGGCGATGTCTTCGATGTCGCCTCGCGCAAGATCATCGCCACGCTGAAGGACGAAACCGTCGCCGCCGTGCAGTCCGAGAAGATGCTGGAGATCGACTGGCGCGGTGCCGAGCCGATTCGCGCGGGCGACCAGTTCGGGGTAGGACGGGTCACGAAGTAGCACTGAAGTTCGGTGGAAATGACGAGCCAGCCGCCGAATCTTCGCTCACCCCTGAAAACCAAATCTCCTCGCCGCGTGAGATCGAGGCGAGGAGACAAGAGTGCCGCTTACCGAACGACCTTGAGTGCATCGGCCGGTCCATCCGCGTTGGCCTCATCCCTTGGAAGTGGCGGGAGCGGCAAAGTGGCTGGGTCGCCGTTCAACGCGGGCAGGGCCGAGGTGGCGGGCTTCTCTGTTGCGGGAGGCGTGCTGGTCGCGCCCTCGGCGGACTTGTCGCTCGACTTCGGTAGCTTGGCGCGAAGTAGGCCGAGCAGCTTCTCGGCCGCTTCATCTTGCGGTGCCAGAGTCACGCACTTGTCGAGCTGCTTGATGGCCTCATTCGGATAGCCAAGGAACCCGTAGTGATAGCCGAGCAGAAATCGCAGTGCGGGTTCTTCGGGCTTGGCGCGGGCGGCTTTCTCCAAGACACGCAGTTGAGTCGTGTAGTCATCGACCTTGCCATACAGCTCGCGGAAGTTCTTGACGACGACATCCCATTGTTCCGATGGCAGCGTTTGCATGGCGAGCTGCGTCGCACCGGCCGCTTCGTCGAACTGTTCGTTCGCAAAGAGGGCCTGCCCCATCATCAACATCAGCACGGCGTTTTCAGGATCCTCGACCATCGCGTGTTTCCACGAGCGCGCGGCCCCTTTGTAGTCGCGACTCTTGAACGCGGTCTCGCCCGCCGCAGCGAACTCGGCCGACGACTGAAGGTCATCGGCGGAGGCTGGCTTCGGATTGGCTTGAGCCACAGCGGGTGCAGGAGAACCTACGTCAGGAGGTAACGCATCCGTCGCCACGGGTGCCACACTGCCGAGAACCATCGCCTGCGAGATCGGTGAATAACCGACGCTCGTTGAACTGACTCCCAGCCCCAACCCAACGCCGCTGTAGCCGATCAAACCGGGACTAGCACTCGCATAGCCGTAGCTGTAGGGCTGACAAACACAGACCGGCTGGTAGCTGTAACAGCCCCAACGACGACCACCGTAGCCACCGCCAAAACCGCCGTAGCCACCATACCCGAGTCCACCGTAACCGTATCCGTAGCGGTTGTATCCCAGCCCGTAACCCCACGGCGAACCGAAGGAGTTCCACGACGAGAAGCCGCCATAACCCAACCCGAAGCCTCCCCAACCCCAGCCCGAATTGTGATGATGATGATGGTGGTGAGTCCCCGTCACCGCAGACCCGATGATGGCATTGCCTCGCCCCCCGTTGGCTCCCCCATTCAAACCGACACCCGTGTGATGCCGGTTCGCCAGTGAGTTCGCCACCGTCGGCGCTTGGTGAGCATGGTTATTGTGGTGAGCCAAGAACGAATTCGAATGGTGGACCGACGCCGTGGAACCGGGTTGATGCCCGACACGATGCGCGGTTCCCGCAGCCGTGTTCGACAGACCGTGATTTCCATGCTGCTGGAGGAAGTGCGAATTCTGATTCGCCACGTGATGCTGGTTCGCCGTGTGATTCGTCGTCGAGTTCGCGCCATGATGGATCACATGCGTGCCACCATTCCCAGCTTGTCCGGAGTGCGTGCCGTGGTTCTGAAAGAACTGCCCCGTGTGCTGCTGCGTGTGAGTCGTCCCGAGGTGATGCTGACCACCCTGAATCACTTGGTGATTCCCCGTGATCCCGTGACCGCCGTTGTGGTGAATCGTTCCCGACTGAAATCCGCCGCTCAGTCCACCGTGATGCACCGCTCCCGAGTGAATCGACTGAGACCCGAAATTGTTCCCTTGATGAATCACTCCACCTTGGTGAAACGAGCCACCCTGATGGAATGAACCGCCTTGATGGACGGTATGACCACCAAAGCCGCCCGAGTGCCCACCACTGAACCCGCCCATGTGGCCACCCCCAACATGGCCTCCACTAAAGCCACCCGTATGACCGCCGCCGCCTCCCATGTGGCCCCCCCCCGAATGACCTCCCCCGCCACCACCTCCGCCGCCGTGTCCGTGGCCCGCCTGCAATGTCGTGAGACCGATCAGGCCCCACCCAACTACCACTCCCACCGACAGCCAACGAGACTGAGCCATGACCATTCTCCAGACACCGGGGATTTCAACGAGAAACGGGACGCGGCCATCCTACTCCCGATGTCCACCATTCAGCACCCAGCCATTTCTCACACCTTGCCGAGATGTAAGCCGCGAATGGTAAGCAGCAACGCTCGGGCAAACGCTACGGCGGGTTGTTCACACTGCAACCGAATCAGATGAATGGACGAGGACGGCGAGGCACTCGTGAAAACGCAATTTCAGTAACCACCTATTATTTGGGCGTCGTTAATCCGGGAGATCATACTGAACGTGCGGAAGTCCAAATTCTCACTGAGAAACTTGACCGATCCATCACCTATCAGAAATTGGGCACCTCCCGTGTGCATACTGCCAAAGCCGGTGGTGGGTGGACGCGGGTTGCTGCTGGTCATCCCCGCGTTGATGCGATGAGTCGCCTCGCCCAAGGCGTTGTATTCCGCAGTGAGGTCCGACACGCCGGACCAGATTCCGTCGCCGGTGACTGTCTTCTTGAGCGGACTCGCGTTCACCGGAGTGTATCGCTCGCCGACCATGATAATGTAGGACGTGCCGTCCGTCATGTCGCGGATGCCACGCATGCTGTTGGCTCCGAAGACGCCGCCGTAGTTCTTCACCAACGCGACCGGCACGGTGGACGAGCTGTAGAACGGATCGTTCTCGCTCGCAAGACATTTCCCCAGCCCACCGGGAACCGGCGCACCGACCACCGGGGGCAATGGAAGCGTCGAGAACGACGCCGCATTCGAGCAGAACGAGGCCGGGTTGTGAGAGGGAGCGTGCTCCAAACAGAGGAACGCACTCCCAACAACCCCGAAGTAATTCGTCCGCCCACACGGCTTGTTCGACAACCCGCTTGGAAGGCCGTTGACTGTCGCTGAGCCGAGATCGGACGGGCAACGAAAGTCAGAACGCACTAATTCAACGCTGCCAGATGGAGGTATTTGTGGTGCCGAGGATGCTGTCAATCCTTGCCGGACGTTCGGGGTGTTGTTTGAGTTCGCCAATGTGAGGCAAAGCGGCGAAGCAGCTGTGTAAGGCAGGATCATCGTCATCCACCCCCAGCCATTGCTGAATGGCACACCCTCTTCGGATTCAGGAACGGCGGCCTGAGTGTGATAGATGTAGCCGGGTGGCAGCGTCGTGATGAAAGTGTGGTGATAGTTGTGGAGCGCCAGTCCCAATTGCTTCAGTTGGTTGTTGCACAATGTCCGCCGCGCCGACTCCCTCGCTTGCTGCACTGCGGGCAGTAACAACGCGGCGAGCAGTGCGAGAATTCCCAACACCACCAAGACTTCAATCAGCGTGATGCCCGACCTGTGCAACGATGATCTTCGTGAAGTTTTCATGCGACGAGTCCTCTCGATGTAGGGTGCGTGCAGGCTTCGACGCACCGAGATAATAGCGAGCCGACAGGGTGGCCCCAGTTAAACGATGCCAACAACAATAGACGTATCTATCGCACAAGCAGGGCCACCGCGACACAGGAGGTTCGCTCGGAGGCGACGGCCGACGTACACCGGATCGAAGGCGGAGGATGTTTCAGACGAGTGGAGGCTTTGTGGTCGAACTCGATTTGAAATCCCAGACCAACGACAGGCCCGCCAACGCGAGCCACATGGCAGCGGTGCCTTCCCCCGCTGCGACCCCGAACCCCCCCCATCGGATCGAATCGGCTGCGCCCCCGAGTGCGCACACCATCGCGAGTCCCGCCAGAGCGGCATAGACCCACACAATCCACTGGTGGAACCAGCGCTGTGGCTGCTGCGCCCCGACCACCCACGCTCGCGTCGCGTAATAGCCGCAGAGCATGACCGTGCTGCATCCCATCAAGAAAACGGTCTGGAAAATGAAACTGAGACCCATCATCGCGGCGGTCTTGTTTTCGACGGAGAGTTTCGCCAACTGTTCGTCTTGCCAAGCACCCGCCAGCGGAGAATTGTCGCGGGCTTGCCCCCCGACGCACACGAGTACGACAGCGGCAAGTGCAAGCAGTGGGATCAGCAATGGAAAGGATCTTCGTGCCAGACTCATGTGCCAATTGCCCTCTGCTCGAACAGGAACTCAAACTCCAGCGGTGTGGCCGTTTCTGGTCGCCTCGAACTTCTCATGAGTAGCCCCGAGTGGGTATGTCGTGGTGGCGGTGCCCGCCGGGCTGAAGGGACAAATCGAGTGCTACCTTCCGAGCAACACGGCGATGTGTTGCTTCAAGCGGTCGTCGTCTTCGGCCGTGCCGGTGATGCCCGTGAACGGGTTCTTGTCTTCCGAATTGAGCAGCTTGAGGACTTTCTTGTAGGCCTCGCGTTCGGCTTTGAAGTCGCCTCGCGATTGAGCCAGCCCCGCATCGCGCAGCAATTGTTGGAACGGCTTGATGGGCTGCTTGTCGCCTCCCACGAAGTCGCGCATCACAGACTGACGCGCTGCCGACTTCGATTGCGATAGTTCGCTGGTGACGGGGGAGTCGATGAACATCATCGCCAGCGACAGTAGGAGGCTGAAGCCGAGCGCTCCATAGACCAGAGCCGGGTTTCCCTGCGGTGCTCGCTTGCGCTTGTCGATTTTGGGCGCGGCCGATTCGACGAGAGCCAGTTCGGGAAGATGACCATCTTCGCCGAGTCGCACCAACGTTTCGCCCGTGCGATCCGTGATGAACTTGGCGACGGTGCGCGTCGTTCCGTCGCTCTTCTTAGTTCCCGGCTTGCGGCCCTTCGTTTTGGTCGGCAATGCGGCCGAGGGATCGGTGGCGGACGGCGGCTCGTTCGGCTTCGATGCGGCCGGTTTTCCGTTCTCGCCAACCGACGGCAGGCCGCACGAAAAGAGGAGCGTTGTTTTGGGGGAGACTGCAATCGTGGCTTGCGACGGTAACCACGCCCATTGCTCGGCAGGAAGCAGCTTGCCATCGACAGCGACGGTCTGGTCGAGCGACGTGATGATCGCGAACCGCCCGTTCCGATTGGCCAACGAGGCATGTACCTCTTCGACCTGCGGATCGGTCAACACCACTTGGCAATCGTCGGCGCGACCCACATGGATGAATTCCTCGTGCAGCGCAAACGTCTTCCCCCGGTCGGGACCGGAGGTCACGGTGAGGCTGGCGATGGTCGTGGAGACTGTGGACATGCGGCTTTCAATTCATGATGTCGGTGGTGGCCATGCTCAGCATGAACGGTCCCAGAATCACCAAGACCGTCGAAGCCATGATCAGGATGCCGGGGAGGAGCATCTTGACGGCGGCTTCTCCCGCGAGCGTCTCGGCCCGCTGACTGCGTTTGAGACGAAGGACATCGGCTTGAGTGCGGAAGATTCTTGCCAATGGCGTACCGAGTTGTTCGCCTTGAATGATCGCGCCGATGATGCCAGTGATCTCGTCGTCATGCAGGCGGTCGCGCATCGACTCTAACGCGGCGGTGCGGCCCTTGCCCATGTTCAGTTCGCCGAGGACACGACCGAACTCGACGCCGACAGGATGCTCGCGAAACTCATCGACCCCTTCTTTCAACGCCTGCAAAAACGTGGACCCAGCCTCCATCAGCAGCGTGACTAGATCGAGCAGGAATGGCATTCGACGTTTGATGAGGACCAATCGGTAACGAGCCATGTTGCGGAGACGACGGCGGAGCAGGTAACCGGTGAGGATGGTGAACATGATCGCCATCACGATCCCCGCCGGTCCCATCATCTGCGTGCTGGCATAGACGTACAGCGGCAGCAGCATGAGGGCCTGAATTTCGATCCGCGCGAGATACTCTTCGGCAGTCCAAAACCGGGCGAGTCCGGCCGCTTGGATCTCGCGCCCGATCTCGGGGAGTTGCTCGACGAAGGCACCGCGATTGAACCGCGCGAAGGCCTGCACCAACGGTTGCAACGTCCGGAAGAACGGGCTGACTCGACGCAGCTCGTTGATCCGGTTCACGTCGTACCGCCACTCGCTCTCCTGCGTGAGGTCATCCGTGGCGAGCGTCCGCCAGATCGTCCACGCAAACAAGAACACTGCCAGCCCAAACATCATCGAGATGAGAGCAGGCGGGATCGGATTGACCATCAGCGGTGAAGCGGCCAGCGATACGAGCATCATGACGGCGCAGTCCTTGTGAGCGGGGCCGCGATTGTAAGCCGATCGCCGGGAGTTGTCCCACCCTACAGGTTGCGCAGACAAACAAGGCGATGGCCCTGATCCCAACCTCGGATCTCAGAGTCTGTCCGGAAAATCGGTTTGTCACAGCATCATCGAGGCGATGGCATTGGGTGCCACGGTCACGGCTTTGCGTGGCCGTGTCTTCGCGACAACCAAAGCACGGCCACGCAAAGCCGTGACCGTGGCACCCCGAAAACAAGTTGTTTCTTTCCGGATAGACTCTCAGACTCCGCCGCCCAAGCGGGGGACGGTCGCCTTGAAGTGCGATCCAGTCACTTTGCGAACGTGCTCGGGTTGAGGGGCAACTTGCTGGCATGGTGCTTCATCCGGCGCAACGCCGCGCACCACTTCCATGATGTTCGTGCGAGCCGCCTGAAACGCGGCACAGAGGACATCCGCCGCCGCTCGGGTTTTCATCGTCGCACCGCAGGTGTAGACATCCGCCGCCGCATAGCCATGCTCGGGCCAAGTGTGAATCGAAAGATGGGACTCCGCCAACACGGCCACGCCGGTGACTCCCTGTGGGCTGAATGCGTGAACAAAGATGTTCAGCAACGTGGCGTTGGCCGCCTTGACGGCATCGAGCATCGCGGCCTTCACGTGTGCCGCGTCGTCAATGGAATCATTACAGCCCCACAATTCGATGATGAGATGTCGGCCCAAGCAATCCTGCTCCATCAAAACCCTCGCTCTTTCTTTCACTCGAAAACGAACCCGCCATTTCTGCTGTCGTTCAATGGAACGACGCCGAATTGTGGTGGAGACTCGCAGCCGCAAGGCGACTGCATAAAACAGGTGGCTGGAAGCGAACCCCAGTCGCTTCACTCCGAACGGGCGGGCTGATGCAACCGGGTGCGTCAGCGGGACGGCCCTTCATGGCCAACAGAGTCGTTGCGAGACGCAATGGATCTCGCGACGAGAGTTTCGCGACGGAGCGCGAAGGGGACGTGATGATGCCAAGTACAGGGGGTACTTTCAAACCAGAGGCGTCGTGTGGATCAGGTTTCGCCCCGGATGTTCGGTACGGTCGTTGCAATCAGTCCAAGCGGTTGCGAGTTCAGACAGTTAAGGCGACGGGCAAGAGAAAGTAGCCCCGACACTCCGTGGCGGGATCGGTTCGTGTCACGGAGTGACACGTCTCCTTTGGGCCAATCAAGTCTTGCCGCTCGCCTTACGAGATCGAAGCCTCGTGAGGTTTGTCCTCGCGATACCATTCGTCAACGAGCCGCTCCAATTCCGCCTCGGCAGCGTCCCGCTTCGCAACACCGTGATCGTCTGGGATGCCGCTCGACGCTGGAGGCCACGCGCGGGCGAGTTGGCCGAGTTTCGCGTCGAGCTCCGGACGATGAGCTTGAGGCAATGGAAACTGTTTCAGGACGGTGCCGCTGATGTCGAGGTTCGCGCCACGATGTTTGGCGTGCAATTCAAACCAGCGTTGAGCGAGACGCGAGTTCAAAATCGCGGACAATGCGGGGAGCGATGGCGTCGATCCGCGCACGGGTAACGTCTCTTGCGACGAGGATCGCTCGGCGATGACGTTCAGCGAAAACCCCACGAACGTTGGGCGTTCAGAAAACACGAAGCGAGGAACGTGACCCATCTGTACGCAAAGGACTCGCGGCGAGGTGAACAGCCGTTCTTCTCGCGGCCAATGGAGCTGCCACCACGCAATGCTGCCGGACCTCACTTCGCGCCGCCGTTCGAGCATCTCGCGAAACGGAGTGAGATGTGCCGCGAGACCGGACAACTCCGCCAGCGCGGGAGCCGTCTGTCGCGTGAGGTACAACAACCAATGAGACGGTTGCGGCGCAAGGGCAAACCGTCCGATGGATGCCAGCGCGAAGTAGGGTCTTAACAAGGATCGCTCGTCGGCCGACAGTCGCATCGCCGCGAGTTCCATGTCTGTCAGCACGAACACTCCGCGCCCCACGAGCGACATGTCTCCCAACTCGGCGGCAAAGCCCTTCGTCACAAACGGCGGGTTCTCAGCGATCCCCTGCCGAACATCGAAGACATCTCCCAACAACGGCCCTCCGTCGAGCAGGGCGTCGTCAGCTCGGATCGGCTCGACCCGCAACAGTCCCCCGCGCCAGAGATCACTTTGCGGAACAGATCGACTCCACGTCGAAACTCCACGGACAGCGAGTGCGCCAGCAAGTTGTGCTGTTGGCGTGTTGGTCAGATCGACGATCCGGCAATCGGCAGTCTGATCGAGAACTTTCCTTGCGCGGAAGACCATGTGCCGGCCACTGACATCGCGGAACAGTTTTGTCTTGCCGAACAACAGCACTTCGTCCAGCGTGGTCTCGGCCAACATTCTCGCCGCAAGTGGTTTCGCGGCTGTCGAGCCGGTCCAGTAGCTGTTGACGATGTAGCAGATCGTTCCACCCGGCTTCAGCAGGTTCAGGCCGCGATGCAAAAAGTAATGCCAGAGGTCCATGCGAGGTCGCCGCCAGCGTTGTCCCAACGGCGAAGCGGCGATGAAATCGAAGTCGGCTTTCGCGTTGAGTTCTCTCCGGTACGGCGGGTTCCCGATGATGAGATCGAAGCCCCCTTCTGCCGCCACATGTGGAAACACCTCCGACCAGTCGAGAACCGGAGCGGGCGGAGCCCCAGTCGCATCGGTCTCCGCCGCGGACATCGACCAGTCCGGCCCGAGGAGTGCGTTTCCGCAAACGAAATTTCGCTCCACAACCAGTCGTACTTCGTCATTTGTCGCGGTGGTGCTGTCAGAGCCGCGTCTGATCCAGTCCTCGACTCGCTCGCGCAGAAGAGTGATCGCGGCCGGATCGGCATCGACGCCAAACAGACACTCACGCACAAGTTCCAACCGATCCGAGGCCACTCGCCCCAGCAGATCTAGCGTCGCCAACACAAACGCACCGTCACCACAGGCCGGGTCGATGACTCTCCGCGTTGCACCACGCGATCCCGCCCATCCCTCTTCAAAACACCGCTCCACGACTGCGCGAGCCAGCCAATCCGGCGTGTAATAGCTGCCGATGGCACGACGATGAGAGGCGGCAGACGAATTCATAACAGCCCGCTGAAAGACTTGTGGGGCAGTCTTGTAACCTGCCCGTCCTCGGTTTCCACGCAACAGGCACAACTTGGAAACGAATCCCATCATGCGACTCACTGTGCCGCGTCTTCTCGACGCCCGTTCCGTGACAAATCGCGGCGGAAACGACCGGAAGTCGCGGACTTCCCAGTTGGGAACTCCCCCGCTATCATCCCGCGTCCGTTTACGAGGCAACCGGCGTTGGAACCGGTCGGCCGACGGAATCAGCCCTAAAAACTTTGAGTAATCCTGATGGGAGGACTGTGTGGTCAAGTTGCGGTTGCGGGATAACGAGTCAGTCAACGATGCGGTCAAGCGGTTTCGAAAGTTGGTCGAGCACTCCGGAATCAAGAAGGAGATGCGTCGCCGTGAGTTCTACGAGAAGCCGAGTGAGACCAGCCGTCGTACTCGCCGCCGCGCGGAGCGCCGGGCCAAGATCCAACGCATGGTTGGAACCACCGGTGCCGCCTGACACGGCCCACTTGATGACACACCCGTCGGCCTCAATTTGAGATCGACTTGAGTTTGCAGGCCGGCTTGCCCGGCTTGCGTCATTCTTTGGGACGTTCTCGTCGCCTGTTTGCAATCCCTTCAGACACGCGCCCAATGCGTGATCGAAGAACTCAGGGGTCTTCGATACTCATGTGAACCAGACAACTTGCAAATCACTCAGCTCAGTTCGATACTCCCCCCCGTCAATTTGGAATCGCCAGCCTCACCACGCAGCTTCTTGTTTCTGTCAGCTCACTCAAGAGATTCACGCGCCCGTAGCTCAGCTGGATAGAGCAACGGATTTCTAATCCGTAGGTCGTAGGTTCGACTCCTACCGGGCGTAATTTCCTCATCAGTCATCAGCGGTTCGCCACCGTTTGCAAAAACCCTGTTTCGCAGGGACTTTTGCGTTTCAATGGCCAAGGTGAGGCAGGGCGACGTTTCATCAGCAGTCGTCACCGATTTGCAGGGAAAATCACCAAAGACAGCAACCCGGCGTGCAACCCGAACAGACGGGTTGTCTTGGTCGGCAACGGCATCAACCGGTGACAGAGAGTCCATTCCCACGTCCGCCATCATGCGTACCGGCAGGGCGAGCGACGGCAGGTTCGCGACTGCCGTGTTTAGGTCTAACAGTCTCGTATGCGAGTACCGATCCATCGTCAGCGTGATCGTCGAATGCCGTGCCAACACTTGCGCAACCTTCGGATGAACGCCCGAACTGGCCAACATCGTGATGAACGTATGCCGCAGAGCGTGAAAGTCGGCAACCTCACCTTGCGCGTTCTCTGGCTTGAGAAACTTGCTCTCCGTCCGCTGCTGGTGTTCGGCGGCGATCTTCTCGACTTCGGCCAGCCAGATCGACCGGGCTTCGTCCAAGTCGCGTCGGAACATCTCAGCCGCCTTCTTGGACCATGTACCGGGCCAGAGCGATTCGACCAGCGGCTTGATCGTTGGTGCGGCGGATGCCTGCGGTCGAGACTTCAACCACGTCGCCACCTTGTCGGCTGCGAACGGATGAAGCGGAAGCGTGGCACCACGGCCAGACTTTTCGTTGACGGCTTCCACCGTCACCGTCGGCGGGTTGGCTTGGAAGTCGAACGACAACGCCGTGAGGCTCGCCAGTTCGTTGGCTCGCAACCCCGTCATCGTGGCCAGCGTGTAGAGGGCCGCTCGATCAGAACCGGTCAGCCCTCGGAAAGTTTGTTGGCTGTGTTCTGTGGCGTCGATCAGGCGAGCGAGTTCATCGGATTCCAACGCCCGCCGCTCAACGCGGACATCGACCTTGCCGTTGAGCTTGGACAGATGGGTAAACGGATTCCGTTCCAACCGGCGAGCCTTCACCAGCCAGTTGCCGAACGACTTCACCGCGCCGAGATGATGATTGCTCGTCGCCACGCCCAGCCCATCATCGCGACGTTGCTTGAGCCAGTTCGCCACTTTGTCGGCGTCGAGTTGCCCCAGCAGCTTGAAGCCGCAACCGGAGAACGCGGCCTCGCACCTTGCCACCGTCAACGCGACGTGTTGTTCGCTGTTGCCCTTCGATTCGAGATGTTGACGGAACGCGGCGAGATGATCGGCGAGCGGTTGGTTGCGTGAATCCTCAAATGGATCAAGCAACCCGGAGTCCGATTGCTCTGCCTTCCGCTCCAGCTCGGCCAGTCTTTGACGGGAAGCCGTCTTGTCCTTGAACAACGGAACTTCGCGAACGATTCCATCAGGGGACCGTAACCTCCCGTACCACTTGGATGACTTTTCATCGACTCGTTTGGCGTCGGGGGCCTCTTTCGGACAGCGCTTGCCGCTCGGGCCTACATAGCGCGTGATTTGCTTGCGGAAGAGGTGTGCCATTTCAAAATGTCTTTCTCAAATCGGGACAGTTGATTAAATCGTCGGGGTGTCTTGGGGCGAACCCCGTTCGTGGTGGCAAACATTCTTGGCAAGGTGCAACTTCGTTAACAGCTCTTGGTCAACGTCTCGAAGACTTTGCGATCGGGGCATCCCAGTCTCACCCACTCATCAACGTCCACGCGACGCCACAGTTTCCTGCCGCCGAGCTTGATTGCGGCAGGAGTCTTTCCAGCCGATACGAGGCGGTCAAGGGTCGCAGTTGCGATGTCGAGCAGGTCCGCCAGCTCGACACGACCAACGAGCAGCGACTGCGAAGATGCGACTTCTGAATGAAGTCCGCGACTGTTTGCCGTATCCCGTGATTGCGAATTGAATCTTGCCATCATGCTTGCCCCAACTACGAACGGTAACGCAGCAACACCGTGCGGATTGTGGGCAATTGATTCTGATTTAGGCTGAACGATGACTGCTGAGAATAAGCTCCCCTCGGTTCATGACATCATCCATGAAACGACTTAGGGAATTCTCAAAAACTTTGGCCAATCAGTTGGGCGGCATGT